>Ga0272442_10005949_pt1 | contig 16180 bp, 15 predicted proteins | sample SSMForm2O_FD_200262 | JGI IMG/M metagenome (GOLD analysis project Ga0272442, IMG submission 200262) | Marine sediment archaeal communities from Little Sippewissett salt marsh, Falmouth, MA, United States - SSM-Form-2O | ecosystem: Environmental > Aquatic > Marine > Wetlands > Sediment ...
TAAGAAATCTCTTCCAAGACGCCTTGAAGTAAGACTTATGAAACGAGTAAGAACAGCACCCCAAATTAGATCAACAATCTGACGAGATTCCCCGGCACTTGAAAGATTGTAGTCTACCTCTGCAAGTTTTTTGAATGCATCATTTATTTCATAACCAGTAATTGCACTAAAGCGAGCTCTCTTTATCTCATCTATTTTGTTATTATATTTTTTTAATAAATCTACAACTTCTACACCAATAAGTTCTCCTTCTCTGTCAAAATCAGTTGCAACTATAAGATAAGGTTTTTTGTCAACAAGAGTTTTTAATGCAGCAGCTATTCCTTTTGCGCTTACCTTTTTTACAGGTTCAATTTTTATTAAATCAGCCGGAGGAATTTTATTCCATTGATTATATCCAGATGGAAAATCAAGGTTTATAATATGTCCCCTAAGACCTATTATCTTCCAAGTATCTCCATCCTTTGAAAACTCATAAACAGGTATTTTTCCGAGTCTGGTGCTTCTTGAGTTTCCACCAGAGAGGATATATGCGATTCTTCTTGCAGAAATATTTTTCTCACATATGACTAGTTTCATCTTTAATTCCAAACATTAGTTTTGCAGTGAACATATAAAGCAGCTATAATTAGTTTACGGGCAGAACTTGAGCAAAAGCGTAGAAAAAATTAATTAATAAAAGAATATACCAGCGGATAGATAACATGAAAGTTCAAATAATAATGGGTTCAACCTCAGATATGCCAGTTGCAGAAAAAGCAGAAAAAATACTAAAGGAATTTAAAGTAGATTATGAAATAAAAGTATCATCTGCACATAGAACACCAGATTATTTAAAAGAAATAGTTCAAAAAAGCGATGCAGAAGTATTTATTGCAATAGCAGGTCTTTCGGCAGCACTACCAGGAAGTATTGCAGCACATACTACAAAACCTGTTATCGGAGTGCCAGTATCCGGAAAAGTAAATTTTGACTCAATTCTTTCAATTGTACAAATGCCACCAGGAATTCCTGTTGGAGCTGTTGGCCTTGACAGAGGAGACAATGCTGCACTTCTTGCAATTGAAATTCTTTCAGTAAAAGACAAAACACTATCTAAGAAAATGGAAGACTACAGACAAAAAAGAAGGGAAAAAATCTATAAAAGTTAGAGGAAAGAAATGTTTAAAGCAGAAAAATTCATAAAAGAAACAATCGAACAAATAAAAAAAGATGTTGATGGAAAAGCATTAATTGCTTTTTCAGGTGGGGTGGACAGTACTGTTTGCGCTGCAATTGTAGACAAAGCAATAGGTAAAAACCTGGTAGCAGTGCATGTAGACACAGGATACATGAGAAAAAACGAAAGCGAGGATGTCAAAAAGCTTATGCAGAGAATGGGGCTTAACTTTCGTTATATAGATGCAAGTGAAGAGTTTTACAATGATCTAAAAGGTGTTACTGACCCTGAAAAAAAACGTAAAATAATCGGTGAAAAATTCATTCGAGTTTTTGAAAAAGTAGCAGATGAAGAAAAAGTAGAATACCTAGTTCAAGGGACAATTGCCCCTGATTGGATTGAATCTGGTGGGGAACTTCGCGATACCATTAAATCACATCATAATGTGGGTGGCCTTCCAAAAGATATGAAACTAAAACTTGTAGAACCCCTTCGTGACTTATACAAAGATGAGGTAAGAAAGGTTGCACGAGAACTCAAACTTGAAGTATCTGAAAGACAACCCTTCCCAGGACCGGGCCTTGCGGTAAGAATAATGGGCGAGGCAAGTCCCGAGAGAGTAGAAACCGTGAGAGAAGCATGCGCCATAGTAGAAGAAGAAATTGACAAAGCCGTAAAAAATGGACTTATGGATCAGCCATGGCAGTATTTTGCAGCATTGCTTCCCGTAAGAAGTGTGGGCGTTCATGGTGATCGTAGAGTTTACGGTGATGTAATAGCTGTTCGTGCCGTCGAAAGTATTGATGCTATGACATGTAGCTATAGTCCAATTCCTCATGAAGTACTTGACAAGATTTCAATTAGAATTACTAACAAATTAAAAGATAAAGTGAACCGCGTGGTATATGATATAACAAATAAACCACCAGGAACAGTTGAATGGGAATAAAAATGGTAAAGATCTATGTTGTAGACAATGGAGGTCAGTGGACTCACCGTGAATGGCGTACTCTCCGAGACCTTGAAGTTGAAACAAAGATTGTGCCAAATACCGTTTCTTTTGATGATTTAAAAAATGACGATATAGATGGTTTGGTTCTCTCTGGTGGGGCACCTAGAATTGGCTTAGAAGGAACTCTCGGAAATACAGATGAAATACTTGAAAAAGCAGATTTTCCAATACTTGGAATATGCGCAGGACATCAATATATTGCTCGTTTTTATGGAGGAAAAGCAAGACCTGCTGAAAAACCAGAGTTTGGTAAAATCGAACTTGAAATTGTAAAAAAAGATGATTTTTTCAAAGATGTTCCTAAAAAATCAATTGTATGGGAATCACATAATGATGAAGTAGAGAAATTACCCAACGATTTTGAGCTTCTTGCAAAAAGCGATAACTGCCCAATACAGGCCATGAGGCATAAAACACGATCCATCTATGGGCTTCAATTTCATCCAGAAGTAGAAAATACAGAGTTTGGAGAGCAGATGTTTAAAAACTTTGTAAAAATCTGTAAAAAATAATCTATTTTTTAAACTTTTAGTTTATAACATATCTTTATGATCGAGGGTTTCCTAGATAATATACTCTCTTTGGAAAATGCAGATTTTGTTTTGAGAATAATAGTATCAGTGATTCTAGGTGCAATCATTGGTTATGAAAGAGAGACGAGCCGTAAGCCTGCAGGTCTTAGAACCCATATCTTTGTAAGTATGGGTGCATGTCTTTTCACAATTGCATCATTTTTCTTAATACCAAATGATGCTGCTGGAAGTTATGATGTTACAAGAATCGCAGCAGGTGTTGTTGCAGGTATTAGTTTTATTGGAGCAGGAAGCATTATTGCATTACGTGGTGATGTGAAGGGTCTAACAACAGCATCAAGTCTATGGGTAATTGCTGCTATTGGTTTAATGGTAGGATTGGGTAACTATTTACTACCAATAGTTGCGACAGTAATATCTTATATAGTTCTACGACTTGATAGAGTAGAAAAAAACAGATTGAACAGTAAAAACTATTATTTCCAACGGTTAAAAAGAGAATGATTTATGTCAAGCTGATCAAGAGTTTTTCCAACAATAAAATCAACTAAATCCTCTATTTTTTTAGGTTTATGATAAAAACCAGGCATTGCTGGAAGCATTGTTGCTCCTGCAAGTTTTGCTTTTTTCATATTTTCAATACTTGCCAAATCAAGAGGGGTTTCTCTTAGAGTAAGTATTAGTTTTCTTTCTTCTTTTAATGTACATATTGCAGCTCTACTAGTAAGTGTATCTCCATATGCATTTGCCACCGCAGAAAGTGTTTTCATACTACATGGACAAACAACCATTGCATCAAGTTTAAATGAACCACTCGCAGGACCTGCAAACATATCATCATTTTCATAATAAAAATCAGCTATTTTCTTCAAATCTAAAAACTTATGATCTGTTTCATGTTCGATTATTTTTTTAGCACCTGAAGATACAATAAGATGAGTTTCAACCTTGTTTCTTTTCAGTTCTTCAAGCAGCTTTATACCATATATGCTACCCGAAGCGCCTCCAATTGAAAGTAAAACTTTCATAATAAACGTTTATTCCTCTATCGCTTTTATAATTTCCCTCAAGGTTATATCAAGGTTTTTATCCTTTTCAAAAGCAGTTCCTGTAACAATTATGTCGGCTCCTGCAGCAATTTTTTCTTTAGCTGTTTTTGCATCACGTATTCCGCCACCAACAACAAGGGGTATGTTTGTATTTTGTTTTACTGCTGCAATCATCTCGTTTGATACTGGCTCGGGTGCACCAGAACCTGCTTCAAGATAGAAAAAATTCATTCCTAAGAACTCTGTAGCAAGGCCATATCCTACAGCAGTTTTTATATCATCTTTTTTAACTAAATCAACTTGGCCCATTTTACCTGCTGTCATCCCTGGTTCTACTATTAGATAACCCATTGGAATTGGCTCAATTCCAACATGTTTTATAAAAGGTGCTCCTTGAACGTGTTCACGTATTACAAAATCAAGGTTTCTAGAGTTAAGAAGACTCATGAAAAATATTGCATCTGCATATTTACTCAAAAATTTTGCACCAGAAGGAAATAATATAACGGGTAAGTTTGAATTTGCTTTTATTGCCTTTACAGTTTCATCGACTTGCTCTGCAGAGGCAAGTGTTGAGCCGCCTACCATCATAGCAGAGGAACCCGCTTCTTCCGCAAGTTTTGCAAGTCTACCTGCTTCTTCTGGAGTTTGATCTTCTGGATCCAACAATGAGAAATGTAATTTTTTATTCTTTGTTTTATTGATAATATCTTGAGCGATTTTCATAGCATCCCTCAATTAGAGTGTTGTATAAAAATGTTTATGTCAGCATAAAATCAAAAAATTACTTTGGTTTAGTCGTTATTTTTTAATATTCCAATTATTTCTTGAATCACCATTTCTAGTCTAATGTGTTTTTCTAAAAATCTTTCAAAGATGTTTTTTGTTGCGTTATCTATACTGACTGTAACATTAAACATATCTGTGCCCTCTGCGCATGCTCCAAAGTCATCAAAAGCAAGGATAAAGACAGTGAAATTACCGAGTAGTTGCCATTTATGTGTGATACAAAATGTTTGATTTGGCTTGTATGGGCCAAATGTTTCATAAAATCCATCTCCCCAATTAACAAAGTATGTGAGATTATCGCCATCAGGATCGTTTAATACAAAATTAAATTTATATTCTTTTCCACAGGTTAGATCTTTTGGACAAGATATGTGCAAGATACTATAAGGGGGACGGTTATCAAAAATCTCAAAATTTAAAACTGCCTCACTATTATAACCATAATTATCCTCAATTTGAAGTTTTATTGTATGATTTCCAAAAGTTGTATAATTGTAAAATGAATAGTAATATTCTGACCAATTAGTCCAAGTACCATTATTTTTAAAATCCCATCTGTATTTTAAATCAGAATCATATCCATAACCATAAAAAAATACTAATCTGGGTTGATCATGAAAGTAATTTGGAAAATAACCGATATGGGCAATAGGTGGTATGTTCTGATATAAGGTTATACGATCATCTACTAGAAGGTTATATGCTAAAACAGCATAATGGCTGTTTTTATAAATATCAAAGAAAGTCATATTTACTCCATTATTCCAATAAGCAGCCCATATTAATTCGCTACAAGTCCAACAGTCAGAATATTTATCATATTCATCAAAAGGATTTGGATTTGAGGGCCAATGTGGGTTGAATTGATATGGTTTAAAAAGTCTGCTTTTCGCCCATTTTACTGCGTTTTCTCTTTGACTCTCTGTGGTATTATCCACAGACGCGAAAACTATATTTGTTGCCCATGTATTTAAAAAGTTAAAAGGAACGATTCTTACTCCACCAAGAGGCATTGCATGTATTATTTTGTTATTTCCCATATACATAGCAACATGCTCATTGCTAAAGCCTGGCTCTGTGTGGTTTGTGGGATTTGCAAAACAAGGCTTAATATCGCAAAAGATGAGGTCACCTATTTTAGCATTTGACGGGATTCGGGTGAAAAGTGGCACATGCATATTAGAGCTTATTTTTAAATAATGACGATTAGTGAATGCTCTGCTCGATTCAAATAAATCTTCTATGTTGTTTAAATAGGGTTTTATCAATTTTAAATTGCTTTCATTGATGTCTTCTTTATTATTAGCCGATGTTGTTAAAAAATTTAAAAACAAAATAGTAACAAAGATGTATACGAAAAACGTATTTTTCACACTATTCACCTGCATTTGTTTTTAGATATCGTATATACTTAAGGATTATGGCCCAATTATACTCGGAAAATATAAAAAAGTATATTCAGTATATTTAGCTAGTTGTAGTGATTAGTAACAAAACAGTATATAACGACCTTTTTGTTACAGTATTAGGGAGGCTAGTTTTGGCAGAAAACATAAACAATCCTACAGCTACTGATGCAAACGAATTTATTTTAAAGCATCATGTTTCAAAACCAGATAGAACAGTTCTGATGATCATCGGAGACTGTATGATAGATTACAAAGGAAGAGCGCGCTCCTTTCTTGATTGGGGGGAACGAGTTGTTATGATAAAACAAGATGGTGCTCTTCTTGTTCACCAGCCAACTATGAGAGAACCTATAAACTGGCAGCCATCAGGAAGTAAAACAGAATTTAAAACAGAAGAAGAAAAACTGATCCTCAAATCACGAAATAATAAACCTCCTGAAAAAATGAAGATTACTTTTAGAAATATCCAAACAATAAATGTAAGTACACTAAAGGATAATGCGAAGATAGCAATATCTGGAATGGAAATAGATGTTGTAAAACAAATAGTAAATAACCCAAATATTGTAGAAGAAGGCCTTAGAATCAGTAAAAGAGAAAAACATGTAAAATCAGGGCTTATTGACTTATATGGTTTTGATAAAAACCACACGCCAGTCATCATCGAAGTAAAAAGAAGTCTTGCAAACATAAGTGCTGTACATCAACTTCGAATGTATGTAGCCGATGTCAAAAAAGATGTAGACGAGGCAAACGTTCGGGGGATACTATGTGCGCCAAGAGTTCCAGATATGGTAAAGCATCTGCTTTCAGATTATGGTCTTGAGTGGCAGGAAGTAGAGCGAGAAGTAATACTTCCTGATGATAATCAGAAAACTCTTAAGGAATATTAAATGGCTGAAAAAGAGTACAAATGTAAATACTGCGGTAGAAAAATGCATAAATACGATTATGAAAACTATAATGGCTACTGTGGAAAATGCAGAGAAATTTTAGAATGGAAAAGAACCCTTGACCATGCAAAAGAGTTTGAAGAATAATCTAAGAGACTATTTGTTTTATTAAATCAGAGTTGCAAGCAGTAACAACGCTGCTGCGTCCCTCTAAATCAAGAGCCATCTCAAGTGGCTCGCCTTTTATATTGGTAACTATTGCACCTGCTTCACGCGCTATAAGAGTTGACGCTGCAATATCTACAACCCGGATGTATTCTCGCCCGATTATGAAGTAATCAAGAGATCCTGTTGCAACCATACACATCTCAAGACTTGCAGAACCAAGAGAACGTACCTTGTCTTTTTTTGCAAGAAGAAGTGTTTTTTTATCGCAATTAACACCCATGGTAAGGGCTGAAAGTATTTCTTTGTCAGGTAGCTCTGGTGCTGCAAAATGAGTGTTGTTCAGATACGACCCATACCCTTTCTGAGCAGTGTATAAATCTCCTGTTGGAATATTTTTGATAACCCCATACTCAACATCAGAAAGACTGTTTTTACCAACAGCAAGAGATGAAGAATAAAAAGGAATCCCGCGGTATGCATTGCGCGTGCCATCTACAGGATCTAGTACAAAAGTATATTCTGCACCATTATCTATAAAACCTGCTTCTTCACTAAGAACATTTACTTTAATCTTTGATTTTTTAATAGTGCGAAGTGCTGCATCTTCTGCAATTTTATCAACAAACTTAGTAACAGTTCCATCAGCACCAAGACCAACGGTAGAACCAAATCTTAAAAAATCAGTAGAAACTGACTTTCTTACTTTACGGCAAACGCTCTCAACCGTTTTATTTGCAAGTATCTTTAAATCCTCATCCATAAACACAAATCCCTTCAGATATTATACCCAAATATATTGCCAAAAGCCAAAGTCAAAACAACCATGGTTGTCGTTGCAATAAGAACGCCTATAAAAATTGTAATAAGAGAACGAGTAAATTTTAAATCAAACAAATAAGCAATCAATGCACCAGTCCAGGCTCCTGTAAAAGGTAGTGGAACTGCCACGAATAACAAAAGACCTAAATGTTCATATCTGCGAATTTTTGAATCTGCCCTTTTACGAGTTTTTGCAAAAAGCCAATCCATAACATTGGTCCAAAATTTAAAATTACGAAGCCATTTCTCAACATACTTAAAGAATAACAAAATGAAAGGTACGGGAAGCATGTTTCCTAACACTGCAATAGGAAATGCTTGCCACCATTCCCAACCGATTCCAAGCATCGCATAAACAATAACATAACGCGCCTCAAGCCACGGAATCATAGAAAAAAAGAAAATACGAAACCATATAGGAAGTGATTCAAGCATCTGTTACGCACCAACAAAACATCCAAAGCCTTTTTTCACCTGGATTTCATTTTCATCTATAACCTTTTCCCCACGAATAAAAACTGTTTCAGGAAAAATCGCAGGCCAATCTTCATAAGGAGACCATCCGCACTTTGAATGAAGATTTTCTGATTTTATCCTTTCTTCTTTTTTAATGTCAACAACAATAAAATCAGCATCATAACCCTTTTCAATCCTGCCTTTTGAAATAGATAACAAATCAGCAGGATTACTGCAAAGCAGAGCAGTTAACCTTTGAAAAGTTAACATCTCTTTTTTTGCCATATACAAAAACATAGGAAACATGGTCTCGACACCTGGAACACCACATGGAGCCTCGCCAAATTCTTTATCCTTTTCTTCTTTTGTATGAGGGGCATGATCAGATTCAAGAGTTGACGAGATACCAGTTTTAACAGAGTTAAACAATGAATCACGATCAAAGCTAGTCCTAATAGGAGGGTTTACTTTAAAAAGACTGGGGCTACCCATGTTTTTTTCAACATTTAAAAGACAGTGATGAGGAGTGATGCCGAAACTTACATTTGCAGGTTTTTTCTTTAAAAGTTCCAGCCCTTCACAACTAGAAACATGACATATATGAACCTTTGTATTAAGACCATTTGCTGCCTGTAGAACATTAGATATCGCGATTTCCTCACAAATACTTGGTCGAAAACGCATATGATCTGTAAGATCGCCTTCGACTTCTTTATGGTTAATCAGGCATTCCTCATCCTCACTGTGAATAATCACAGGTTTTCCAGTAAGACCTATTAAATCAAAAGCCTCTCTTAGTTTTTTCTTATCAAAAAGCATAGAAAGAGTGGAACTACCGAGAAATATTTTAAAACCATTACATTTTTTTGAAAGGTTTTCGATATTTTCGATATTTTCATTTGTAATGCCTGCATATACTCCAAAATCAACATATGATTTTTTATTAGCAGTGCTTATTTTTTCTTCAATATTTTGAACAGATGTCGTCTGAGGGATGTTATTGGGCATATCAAATACGCAACCTAATCCTCCAAAAGCAGCAGCAATAGAACCTGTAGACCAATCTTCTTTATGAGTCATACCTGGTTCTCGAAAATGTACATGATTATCAACTCCTGCAGGTAAAATTAATTTATTTTCGTAATTAATGTGCTCATCAGCTTTTAGAATTTTTTTAATCTCAACTATTTTACCGTTTTTTATCCCAATACAGGCGTTTTCAAACATCCCTTTATGAAATATTTTTCCTTCAACTGTCTGATCCATTAAGTTTTTTCTCCTTTATCTCTCCTCGAGGTTTTATTTCTGTAAAGACTCTTCCACTAAATTTTGAAATTTTTATATTTTTATCAAACCATGCATCAGGCATAAGACCTGCTTTCATACAAGTATGACTTAAGAATTCTTCTTTATCCCATCCTTGCTCAACCGGCACTTGGGGAAGTAGCAAGCCCTTATAAAAACCTTGTTCAACAATAAGACCATCTCTTCCTATTTCTATTTTTTCAAGATAATTTTTAGGAGCTTTAACAACGATTTCTTCTGGAGGAGTAAGAATCGTAACTTCAACTATTATATTATCAAGTTCATCTACCGAAAGAGGTGAAAAACGAGGGTCATGAGTCGCACTAGTGGCACCTTCAGTTATTGCTTCTTTTAAGCTAAGTAGCGGTAAAGGGATGCCTATGCAGCCTCTTAGATCATTAGATGGGTATGAATGAATTGTTACAAAAGCACCTTGTTTATCATTAAAAATACCCTCAAGTGATGTTGATGATGTTTTTTTATTTTTTACATGTTCTTCTATTGTTTTTCTTGCAAAAACAACTGCTTTTTTTCCATCTTCTAATGTAATCATGCCAAGAAAAAGTATAATATAAAAGAAGTTAAAAGAATTTGGTTTAAAAAAATAAGAAGGTTTAGTTTCCTTCTACTTTAGTAAGTACTATGTCCTCTGTTAAACCATCTTTGATATCATCGAAGCTAGCTTTCTTCTCACCAGAACCTGTATAAGTATCTTCATTACCTGTAAAGTTTGAACCTTCTGCATAAATTGTGTATGTAATATTTACTCCTTCAATCACAGACAACTCAACGGTATAGAGACCATCATTCTCTGTATAAGCTTGTGCAGAGTTAATACCAAGGCTTGTATTGTCTGGAGCAAAAATAACGCTTACGTTTTCTCTACCAATAGAGTCATAAGTTACAGCTCCTGTCAGTGTTACCGTGTGCTTCGTAAGTTCAAAATCTTCTGTCTTTGTATCATCTGTTATATTTATCTTTATTTTACTATCTGGCGCGGAATAAACAAGAGTTTGTGTAGTTCCTTGGGTTACTTCTTTCTCAATTGAAATATTATAGTTCCCAGGTATCAATTCAATTGAATAAGTACCACTCTCATCAGTTACCACTTGTGTTTGTTCTGCAGTGTTTTTTGAAACATCTTCATCTGGCTCGAAGGTAATTGTTACACCCTCAATTCCTTGCCCATTATATTTTGCTTCACCATTTAGTGTTTTAGAAGATAAATCTAAAGATATATTGTATTTCTTTGTTTCATTTGCTACAATGGTAACTGCCTCTATGAGTTCATACTTTGATGATTTTTTAGCCTCCAAAACATATGATCTACCTGGCACAAGATCTGTGAAGCTATAGGAGCCATCAGAACCAACTGTAATGTTTACTGTTTCAATGGAATTTACTAATGCCCCATTGTCACCATATTCATAATAAGTAAGTTTTAAGTCTACATCTCCTTGCGCTTCACCTGAGCTGTAGTTTCCATCTAAATTATCATCGTAATAAACAGTACCTTCCATACCTCCAAGTTTTGGATTGATTATATCAACAGTGTTTTCCCCTTCGTAAACAGAGGCATCTATTAAATTGACTACATAGCCTTCTTTGTTGTAAGCCCTAATACGATACACTCCGGGTTCTAAACCAGATACAGAGTAGCTACCTGTCTCATTAGTTTTAACGCTTATTTCTTTTCCAATCTGATTGATATTATCGTCCTGTATGCTTTTAATTTCAGTTATTTTGATATCCATGTCTTCTAAAGGCTCATCTATAGAAAGATTGTAAACTCCATTATCATTTATGTCGTTGTACAAAACACCTTTGATTGAACCTGGCTCAATGCTTATGTTTAGATAACGCTCATAGTTAGAACCATCTTGTCTCATTGCATCCTCTTCAGAAATTGGCGCGTATTCACTACCTGGCTCTCCTGTGAAATTGATAGTCCTGAGATTAAAAGAAATATCGCCGACATCTTTTGCGATTTGGATATAAGCACCTGCACCAGCTAAAAGACTGAAATTATCACCTGACGCAACATATTCAAAAGAATCATGAGTGATAGGCTGATCTCCTCCTTCATAATATGTCAAGTTTTTCAAAACAAATAAAGAACAATCCATTTTTGTTCCATTGAACCAAACACTACCATCTATCATAGCCCCCTCGTAATACTTTGCAATAACTACTGCTGATTTTCCAGTACTATAATACTGATATTTACTCATATCAGAGATATACTCTGCATAAAAATGCTTCATATCTATACAAGGTAACTGCCACTGATATTCTTTTCTTGAACCTGTCTGCTGATCTGTTTCAAATGGACCCACATATGTTTTATAAAACATTGTATCAAAATAAGTATTTTTATAAGCAGTAGGAGTGCTTTCTATACTGATAAACATTTTTTCTTCATCAGGCATATCAAGATAATCTTTTAATGGCTCATTTGTAATTGTACGTTTTATAGTTCTTCTATCTTCATTATATTCTTTACCACTGTATAACACTTCAACAAAATCATCCTCTGGCGCACCAAGCATGACAAGACTCTTATCAGATAAAAATGCAAAAATATTGAAAATCTGTTTATCATAACCTTCTACACCATAATATCTAATGCTATATCCTGTCGCATCTTGAATATCATGGTAAAGCCAAGTTATCTCTTCATCTGTTAAACCTGTTCTATTATCACTAAAGTTACCATTATTAATCATATCAACGAAATCATGATAGACTGCATTTTCAGGCCATTGAGCCCCAACTTTAAGTATTCTGCTATCTATCGCCTCGCTATTAATATACTCATTAAATTCCTCATCTATAGACGATTGATAAGAAGGAGATGTTTTGGGATCTTCCAACCATGAAATCAACTCATTGCTATTTTCTTCACCCAAATGTTTAACTAGTTTTTGTTCTACTTCTTCAGTTATTGCTTCATTCTCTCGCTCATTGCCTTCTAGCAAACGAACTATCCAAACTGCAATGGCCTCTTTCTCACTTGTTGCAGTATGAAAATTAGATGCAGGAGGTATACCATCCTGGAAGTTATCAGCAACAGTTGGGTGTTCACCTATTGCAACTTCGTAAAAACCATAATCCCACCATGAAATAAATGCAGGTCTTTGAAGAGAATCTTCGATTTCTGTATCTTGTTGACTAAGCCAACTAAACGCATCAGTCCAATAGCGTTCTTTGTATAGACTAAGACCAAAAGCACCAGAATGATCATCACCAAACATTTCCCATTTTAGATTTGTCCAATTACCATCATCTTCCTGATAGTTCTTTGAAGGAACAGCAGCATCCATTGCAACAAATGCATTTGGCAAAATTACAATGAAGGCCAAAAATAAAATTCCGAAAATATGAATAAGTTTCATACCTCGCCGAATACCATGAATTCCTCCACCTGCACTACGAATACTTCTAACCATATTTTTATAGTCGACTTTATCAACGAAAAACCAAACCATGAAACCTGCAAGAATTGCAATCAAAGGGACCATATCATTTAGAAAACGCCCTGCTGTGCCTGCAAGCCATAAGTCAAGGATAAAAACTACGATTATAAATAAGTAATCTCTCCTAAGTTTGTCTTTGTAATAATTCCAAAGTAGAAATATAAATCCACCCCATCCAAGCCAGTATAAAGCAGGTCCGAAACTCATAACAGTATGACTTATCTGATAAGTATTTGCCTCAGCAATAGTCATAGAAACTTTATTTCCATAAATACCTACACCAAAAAGAATCTCTCCTAATCCCCCTATGCCTGACAAAAAGGGTATTGTAATCCGAGATGTGTAAGTAAGATATACAACAGCAAGTGCAATAATAGCTATTATAACAATTGAGGGTAAAGACAAGGTCCAAGGTATTTTTCTATTACCAAATATGTAGTAGATAAAACCAAATGCAATTACTCCAACAACCATGTAAAAAGTTAGATTAAATGAAAAACCAGATCTTGAGGCCAGTACAGGAAGTGATATCAAATAACCCGTCAACAAAGTAATAGAAATTGTTCTAAAAGACGTCTCTTCGATTTTATTAGTAAAAATATCAATAATATATTGTACAATTGCGTAACCTGCAATCACTACATAAAGAAATCTTGCTTCTACCCAAACCATTGATAGAGCACCAAGTGAAATACCTGCAAGCATTGAATAAAGCATGGATTTTGTTTTGTCTCTTTCTCTAAGTCCCAATATAATGAACAAAAACGTTATAAAAAACAACAAAAGGTTAAGAGAATCGTGATCGAATAGAGAATATGCAGAGCCGTGACCTGAACCTATATGTATAGGTATTATTGCTATGAAAAAAGCTGCAATTAACCCTACTTTTTTGTTAAAAAGTGTTTTTCCTAAAAAGTAAACAGGTATAATAAGTAAGGCTCCAAATAGAGCTGGAATAAACTGCATTGAATAACCAATTGCATCGACTTCATCCATAAATGGTTTTAGAAAATTACTAAATCCTAAAGCCATCATATTAAGTAAAGGAGCACGAGAACCAGATCTACCAATAGGATAATTTAATAGATCATCATTTTCAGCATAAAACTGATAAACACCTGTTTCTGATGTTTCTTGTACAATTCTCATATTATAATACGGGTCAGGCCCCGATAACAAGTATTTACCATATCCTTCAAAAGATTCATCTATTGCTATCTCACTAGAAGCATTGTAATATGTGTTGTAGAACAGAACAGTGAAGAAGATACCAACTAAAATAAGTGCTACCCACCAGTTTTTAACTAATGGTTTTTTAGTTTTTTCTTCATATTTAGGTGCTTTTTTCACTGCAACATGTTTTGATTCCGTGTTTATTGGTTTGCTTTTTATTTGTGCCCTTTTACGCATTTAAATTCACCTAAGACAATTAACCACGTAAAAATATAGTCTTATAAATAACTTATCTAAAAAATCTTTATATCTTTGTTTACTTGCTTTCTAATAGTTGAGCAATGCAATTTGCTGTTTTCACTTTGCTATATTTGTTTTCTATTGTATCTGTTGATATTATCTCATCACAACCCGAATTGCTCAGTTTCTTTATTGCATCTGCTGCAAAAAGACCATGCGTACATGCTACAAGTACCTTTTTTGCGCCTTGTTTTTTAAGTTCTTTTATTGCAAGAGCCATAGTTCCACCTGTAGATATTATATCATCGATAATAGCCACGGTTTTATTTTTTGCGTTTAGCTTCTTAGGATTCATCTTAACTGTCGATCCGTCAATCCTTGTTTTTTCCATGTAATCAAATTCGCATCCAATTATTTCAGATGCTTTTTTCGCACGATTTAAAGCGCCTTTGTCAGGTGCAAGCACCATGTCTATATTATGTTTCTTCAAATAATTTGCAATTTCTGGAACTGCTGTACAACTCTCTGCAGCTGTTGAAAAGAAATCAAGGATATGTTCTTTATGTGGATCCACAGTAATTACCTTGTCTGCATTAAGACTTATAAGATCTGCTAATGCTTTTGCACTTACTGCTTCTCCGTCCTGAAATTTTGTATCTTGTCTTGCATATCCATAATATGGTATTACAACCGTTATTTTTTTTGCACCTGAATCCTCAGCTGCATTTTGCATTAAAAACAGTTCAACTAAATTTGAATCAGGGTAAGTTGTTTGAACGATTACTAAGTGTTTTCCTTTAACATCATCAAGAATTCTGAAATAGAACTCTTTATCTGGAAATCTTTTAGAAATTGTTTTTGCAAGAGGTATTTTAAGTATTTTAGATAAATCCTCTGCTATGCCTTTTGAAGCCGTCCCGCATATGATATACATTGTTTATACAATCTTGAAAATAGATTACCTGTTTTTAGTTATTTCGAATAATTTTTGTACGAAAGTTTTTAAAAGGGCATATGTTTAATTCTTTACACGGAGATGGATGTTATTCGGATGAGAAAACTAACGATGATGATTATCGCTATGTTTGTTCTAACTTCTTTTTTAATTACCAGTATAACAACTGCAGAAAACCAGATTGATAATATCGTAAATGCTCATTTTGATATAGTCTTAAAGGATGCTACTAATTTTGAAATAGATGTATATATGGATGTTATTCAAGTTACGGCTTTTGGAGAGACATATGACAATGGCGATGTTAAAAATCTTGTTACAAGTACAAACTCTGATGATAAAGAGGCTCTTGGAGTTGTAAAGAATTATCTTCATGAGTCATTATTTGAACAGATAAGTAATATTTTTGGAAACGATGCAGTCAGTGCATTGATAAACAAACCCTTATTTGAGAATAATCAATTTACCGACATGTATTCGGTAAATCTTACATACACTTTCTTTAATATAAACAAAACAATTGATGCATATAAATTTGTCAATGGTGCATTTGACATGGGTGCAAACATAACTTATAACTTAGAATTATATGCAAAAGATGGCTGGAATGATACATATGTTTTTATTTTACCCGAAAACATTGGTTTGAGTTATGCTAATACGACAACAGTAAGTTTAGATACCACACATATAACATGGGCATTGAGCAATTACAATGGAAATGATAAGGATGAAAACGCTGTT
>Ga0272442_10005950_pt1 | contig 16179 bp, 17 predicted proteins | sample SSMForm2O_FD_200262 | JGI IMG/M metagenome (GOLD analysis project Ga0272442, IMG submission 200262) | Marine sediment archaeal communities from Little Sippewissett salt marsh, Falmouth, MA, United States - SSM-Form-2O | ecosystem: Environmental > Aquatic > Marine > Wetlands > Sediment ...
CCCACCCTTTAGGGTGGGGTGGGCCGCACGCAATTCGATTTTGTAATACCATATCATTAAAACCACATCGCATCAACTCAAAACAGATTCCCTGTCACTGGCCTCGGGCTGTAGGATGGACCAATCATGACGCTCATCGGCCCCAAAGGAGCCGGAAAAAGCACCATCATGACTTAGAGGGGATTTTAATGTGGATTTGAACGCAGGGGGAAAGAAGTGTATGGGAGGTCGAAGGTCGCTCTCTCCTGCTCGGCCGTTCAGCATCTAGAATTTCCGCAGTTTGCCCCGATGACGATCTCGTTTCCGGTTGTCGTCTTGATGTGCCACTCTGGCCCTTTGACCTCCAGGGTCAGGGGCCAGTAAAGGCTCAGTTCGACGAAGGTGCTACAACAACGCATCGACTTCATGGCGGCGATCGCGTCCTCATAGTCCAACATGTAGCTGTCAAATACCCTCGCCCCCTCGGGACACTCTACCTCCACGGCCTCGGTCATCCCCATCAGGGGGGCCTGGGCCACGTAGTAGGTGCGGCATTTTCCGTCCTCGCCCCTGAAAGTGACGTTCCATCCCAGAACGTCCGCAGCGGTTTTGCCTTCAGAGTTGTTGATCCGGGACATCTTTGAGATCAGGCCCGAATGCTCGACGGGTGGCTTGCACCCGCTGGCTAGGGTCCAGGAGCTGCAGTTTGAGGGCCCGCACTTACCATCGAAGTAACTCTGCTCGCTGCATTCAGAGCAGTCGTCGAAGACGCAGGCCGCGTACTCTATAGTGAAGGTTCCCATATCCTCCACCCGGTTCTCGATCTTGTAGCCTTGCTTTTCGCAGTAGGTGAAGTTCTGGCCGCATTCGCCCCGATAGAAGTCCCACTCCTCGCAGGCCGACCTGTCGGGGAAGATGCAGTATCCGACCTGCCCACCCGTCTCGGGGTTGGTTCTTATCTCGAGGTCGTACCCCTGAGCATCGCAGTAGACCGAGGCGGGGTTTGCCACCCCCATCGCTCCCCCTGAAACCGCAAGAAAGGCCAACGCCAGAAATGCAATTTTCGATGTGTCCACCAAATCACCTCTACGCATAACGGGTTAACTCAGTATATAAGAATTTTTAAATGTTTGGTGGTGGTTGTGGTGGCCTATCTGGCACCCTGTCTCGTATCGAGGGAAATTTGATATACGGATAGAGTCAGGTCGTTCATGAGGAGGGGTCAGGAATTAAAGAGGAGATCTGGATCGAGAAGTACAGGCCGACGAGCCTGGATGACGTGGTGGGCCAAGAGGAGATAGTGAGGAGGCTCAAGTCCTACGTCAGGAGCAGAAACGTCCCCCACCTCCTCTTCTCGGGTCCTCCGGGGGTGGGAAAGACCGCCGCCGCCATCAGCATGGTGAGAGAGCTCTTCGGCGATGACTGGAGGGCCAACTTCATCGAGCTGAACGCCAGCGACGAGCGGGGTATCGACGTCGTTCGGCACAAGGTGAAGGACTTCGCCAGGACCGCGCCTCTGGGCGACGCCGAGTTCAAGGTGATCTTCCTCGACGAGGCCGACGCCCTCACCAACGACGCCCAGAGCGCCCTGCGGAGGACTATGGAGAGATACAGCTCCATCTGCAGGTTCGTCCTCTCGTGCAACTACTCCTCCAAGATCATCGAGCCGATCCAGTCGAGGTGCGCAGTCTATCGGTTTCGGTCCCTCTCCGACGATGCCGTCACCGAGAGGATGAAGAAGATCGCCAAAGACGAGGGGGTCAAGGTGACGGACGGGGGGATGAATGCGATCGTCTACGTCGCTCGAGGAGATATGAGAAAGGCGATCAACGCCCTCCAGGCTGCATCTCTGATGGAGGATTCGGTGACCGAAGAGACGATCTATCAGATCACCGCCACCGCAAGGCCCGAGCAGATCAAAGAGTTGATCGAGGCCGCCATCTCCGGCAAGTTCACCCAGGCGCGAAGCCTCCTCGACGAGCTCCTCCTGGTCCAGGGGCTCTCGGGAGAGGACGTGATACTCCAGATCCACCGGCATATGCTGAGCCTGATGGACTCAGACGACCTTTCTGCCTCCACTGTGGTGCGGCTGATGGACAGGATCGGAGAGATCGATTTTCGGATGACTGAAGGCGCCAACGAGCGGATACAGCTGGAGGCGCTCCTCGCCTACTTCGCCCTTGCCGGATCGGAAGGAAAGTGAGGTAAAGTTAACCCATGGATTTAATCCCCATCTTTTGGGCGGCCGCGACCCTGGCCATCGTGACCGTCTGCGCGGTCCTGGCGGCGAGATATGGGGTGGAGATCGCAGTAGGGGTCTTCGCCGCCCTGACGGTCCTCGCAAACCTCATCGCCGCGAAGACGATCGTCTTCGGCCCCTTCATCGCGCCGGCGGCGGTTCTAGTCTACGCCTCCACCTTCCTCATGACTGACATCTTGAGCGAGCTCTTCGGAAAAGAGAAGGCGAGGCTGGCGGTCTGGACTGGATTCGTAGCGAACATCGTGATGCTGGTCTCAATTCTGATCGCCATCCGGTGGTCGGCATCGCCGGTGATGGACCCGGGACTTGCCGCCTCCTTCGATGCAGTATTCGGCTTCGCTCCCCGGGTGATCGGAGCCTCCATGGTCGCATATCTGGTGAGCCAGCATCACGACGTCTGGGCTTACGGCTTCTGGAGGGAGAAGACCGGAGGAAGGCATCTGTGGCTTCGGAACAACGCCTCGACGATGGCATCGCAGCTAATCGACACAGTCATCTTCATCAGCCTCGCCTTTTACGCCGTTCTTCCAAACCCTGTCCTGGTCCAGATGATGGTGGGCCAGTACGCCATCAAGCTCCTGATCGCAGCCCTAGACACGCCCTTCATGTACCTGGCGATGGCGGCGGCCAGAAGATCAGAATGAGGGGGCCTCTGGCGTCAGAGGACCAGGGGAAATTTAGCCTCTTTTTAAGGCATCATGAGATCTGGCTTTGGAATCTGAGAAAGACCGAAACCCTTATCGTCGGTGTCGACCCGATAACTTAAAAGAAGTTGTAAGGATATTTGGAGGAAAGGAGATGCCAGAGTTTGCAAACCCCTTTGCAGGTCTAGCCCACGATCGGAAGCTAACCAAAGAGGAGCTTATCCGGGCCGTGAGGTACATGGTAGCCGCCGAGTACGAGGCGGTCCAGCTCTACATGCAGCTGGCGGAGTCGACCGACGACGAGCTGGCCAAGGCGGTCCTGGTGGACATCGCCGACGAGGAGAGGGTCCACGCGGGGGAGTTTTTGAGGCTCCTCAAGGAGCTGGCCCCCGACGAGGAAGAGTTCTACCAGGAAGGGCGCGAAGAGGTCGAAGAGATCATCGAGGAGCTGAGCGAGTAGATAGGGCCGGGGCGCGCACCTGCGCCTGGCTCTGCCGGGCGTAGGCATTCAGCCCCTCTGTCTATTCCGAAGGCAGACGCTCATTTTCTTTAGCCACAAACATCTTTTTAGTTATGAAATTCTCCGGAGAGAGAAATGAGAGGATCGTCCTCAGTCATCGTACTTTTGCTGCTGGCCTGCGCAACCGGCTCCGTCGGCGAGAGCGATTCAGCAAGTGAATCTGATCAGCCCAAAATAAATGCCACCGGAATGGTTTACAACGTCGTGGACGGCGACACCTTCAACGTCACCGATTTTGGCAGAGTCAGGCTGGCGGACGTCGACTCGCCGGAGATCGGCACCCCAGAGGGAAAGGCCGCCAAATTATACGCTCAGCTCCACCTCCAGGGAAAAATGGTCCATCTGGACGTGGACAATTCGAAGGGTACCGACACGTACGGCCGATGGATCTGTGTCGTCTACCTGGAAAGCCCTTCGGGTGAGGTCAGCGAGAACTTCAACCTGATGCTGGTGGACGACGGCTTTGCGGTGGTGACCGATTACGAGGACAATGAGTTCGATCCGCTGGATTGGTGGCCCGCCTTCCGCTGGGTGGTCATCGGCGAGGTGGAGCTGAACCCGGCCGGCGACGACAACGAGCCCGGCGGCGAGTGGGTGAAGATCTTCAACCGAGGCGAGGAGAAGGTGAACGTCGGCGGCTGGACCCTCTCCACCACCGGCGGAAGATCTGCGACCGTGACCATCCCCGAAGGCACGGTCCTCGAAACCGACGAGAGTTATCTTGTCACCAGGGAATGCCGATGGCTGGACAATTCCGACGAATCGATCGTCTTGACCACCGATTCTAACCTGGAGGTGGGCAGGACCCTGCCCCTCAGCGACGACGATAACGATGGCCAGGTCTGGTTTTTGACCGACGGAGACACCCCCAAGTGGCGCTACGGGTGGCCGTGATCAGCATGAAGGTCAGCTCAGCATTGGCGATCTCTCTGGTTCTGGCGATCCTTCTGGCCGGGGCAGGATGTCTGGACCGGGGGCCAGAGGGAGATGTCCAGCCCCAAAAAGGCGATGTGAACGGGTGGGCTGAAGCTCCAACTACCGAAATCACAGGAGTGGTGATGAACGTCGTCGACGGCGACACCTTCGACGTCGAAGGGTTCGGGAGGGTGAGGCTAGCAGACGTCGACTGTCCCGAGATGGACACCCCCGCAGGGAAGGCCGCCAAGTTCTTCGCCGAGACTATGCTTCTCGGCGAGACGGTCCATCTGGACGTAGACGACCTCGGGGGCAAGGATCGATACGGCCGGTGGGTGTGCGTCGCCTACATCAAAGATCCCGAGACCGGCTCTTCGGTCAACTTCAACAGCATGCTGGTAACTTCGGGCTACGCCGTCGTGAAAGACTTCAAGGACAATGAGTTTGATCCGAGAGGGTGGGTTCCGTCTCCCATCAGCGGATGAATGCGAAGATGAAAAGAAGAGGAAGGAGCAAGCTCCAACCTTTAATCCCCACCGCTCTCCTGTTTGTGCTAACTTTTTTGAGATAGAGAGTCCAGGTTTTCTCGCGCCCTCTGGGTGTAGTGGTGGCTTGGTCCCAGGAACTGCTCGAATATTCTAAATGCCTGCTGATAGCTATCCTTTGCTCCCACCTGGTCGCCCATCTCCTGGAGGACCTCCCCAAGGTTGTTGAGCCGGATGGCGGTCTTGAAGTGGTTGGGACCGTAGGCGTCCCTATCTATGGCCAGAGCCCTCTCAAACGCGGCTAGGGCACCTTTGAGATCGCCCAAGGATCTCAAGACCGTTCCGAGGTTGTTAGCCCGGATGGCGATCTTCAGCCGGTCCGGCGTTGTTTGAGCCTCTTCGACGGCGAGGGCCCGCTCGAAACACCTCTTCGCGCCAGCAAGGTCGCCGAGGACCCGGAGGGCCGACCCCAGGTTGTTGAGGTCGGTGGCGACCTCCGAATGGCTCGGTCCGTAGAACCTCTCGTCGAGGACGATCAGCCTCTCGAGCACATTTCGCGCCCCTTCGATGTCGCCCCTCCGGTGGAGGTAGAGCCCCACCTGGTTTAAGAGGAGGGAGGCGGGCTCAGAGCCGATCCCCAGCTCCTCGACCTTCTCCGTTGAGGTGAGGGCGTGGGGGAGGAGGCGGGCGCATTCCGGCCAGGTGGATAGATCCTCCAGGTGAGAGCTGAAGGCGGCTCCAACGGCCCTCGTCGTCTCGTCGGCCCAGATCTTTTTTTTCTCGTCGTCGAGGCGGCTGTAGGCGAGGGCCTGGATCAGGTGGTGGACCGAGAGGGCGTCTCCATCTCTTCTCACAAGCCCCCTCCGGTCGAGGGCCAGAAGGCCCGGATCCACCGACTCGGGCAGAAGAGCAGCGGCCTTTACGAGAAGATCGACGGGGAGGTCCTCAGGTGCGAGAAAGGCTGAGAGGTTAAGAAGGTCGATCCCCTCTTGAGAGACGGCCCTGACCTGCTCCATCGAGATCTCCATCACAGCGACGAGGGCTTCAGAGCAGCCCGGAGTCGTTCGGCCCTTTATCTCGCCGAGCCTTTTTCTGAAAGCTTCGAGGTACCGGGAGAGGGAGATCCCTGTCCATCTGATGTAGCCTCCGGCCAGCTCCAGGGTGAGAGGGTTGCCCTCAATCAATTCTGCCAGAGTCTTTGAGGCCTCGGTATCCTCCTGGCCAGTACGGCCAGAAAGAAATGAGGCGGTCTCTGATGGGGAGAGGGGGACGACCTCGATCTTGGCGAAGTTCCCATCCCAGTCGGGGTTCTTGGAGGTGATGATCACATCTCCGCCCCCAGATCCGGGCCTTGGCAGATACTTCCCCAGGACCTCGGGCGAGGGGGCGTCGTCGAAGACGAGAAGCCACCTCTCGTTCTCCTCAAGCCAGGTCCGGACGGAGCTGGCCAGATCCTGAAGGTCTGAGTCCTCCTGGTGGGGGATGCCGAAGGGCTCAGCCAGGCTCGCGTAGTCGGAGGCGAGGACGGTCGCATCCCAGGCCCTGACCCAGATCCTGAAGTCGTAATCGGTGACGTGGATCCGGCCGTGCTCTTCGGCGATGGCGCTCTTTCCCATCCCGTCTGGGCCGAGGAGTACGGCGGGTTCGCCCCTGCCGAGGGCCCCTTTTAGATCCTCCAGGATCGAGCTTCGACCGGTGAAGTGGGGGTTTCGCCGATGTGCGAGGAAGAAGTCTATCATCCCTTTCTATTATCGATCAACATCTATTAAACTCTGTCCCGTATCACTTTCCGGTCAACCTTTAAACGGTCGATCTGATCAGTGCATCCAGCTCGCCAGATTGCAGAAACAAAAAAGAAAAAATCAAAAATCCAAAAAAACAAAAAATAGGTTTCGGTCCCTTGACCCGATACCGGGTTGAGAAGTTGGACGGGGTCAGGATCAGCGCGCAAGCTTGGATGCGATCTCTGCGACGTGCTTTCCCTGGAACCGGGCGCCTGCCAGCTCCGTCTCGTTCGGCATCCTCTCTCCGGACCTCCCGGCGATGGTGGAGGCTCCGTAGGGCGATCCTCCGACCACCTCGTCGATCCTCCTCTGGCTCTCAAAGGAATAGGGAAGGCCGACGATCACCATCCCCAGATGAAGGAGGGTCGGATGAAAACTCAGTATCGCCGCCTCCTGGCCTCCGTGCTGCGATCCCGAGGAGACGAAGACGCTGCCCACCTTCCCCACCAGAGCGTTCCTCTTCCACAGGTCGCCCAGAGAGTCCAGGAAGGTGCGCATCTGGCCCGCCATGTTCCCCAGGTACGAGGGCGTACCGAAGATGACGGCGTCCGCCCCTTCCAGCTCCTCGGGGGTGCAGACGGGAACGTTGGCGAATACCTTTCCAGCCTCCGCGTCGGCACCCCTCTTCTTCAGCTCCGCCTCGGAAAGGGTCTCGGGGACGCGGCGGAGCATCACCTCGGCTCCTCCCACCCGGCGGGCTCCCTCGGCGGCCGCCTCGGCCAGCCGATGGGTGTGGCCGTTCATGCTGTAGTAGACTACCAGTACCTTCAAGCGATTCTACCTCCACCTTATTCTATAGAGGCAAACTATTTTAAATTTGTTGGCTCCTGGACGGGAAAAGAGTCCTCATTGACGCTTAAAAGACGAGGTCCTCCAGGAGGATCTTGAGACCGATGCCGATCAGGATCAGGCCGCCGACGATCTCGATCCTGTTCTCGAAGAAGCCGACGAAACGGTTCCCGATGAAAACTCCAAGAAACGAGAGGGCGAAGGTCACGATCCCTATCACGACCACGGGCACGATGATGGAGACGTCGAGGAAGGCGAAGGTCACCCCAACTGCCAGGGCGTCGATGCTGGTGGCGACGGCTAGGAGAGTGAGGAGACGGAGGTTGAGGAGGTTTGCCACCCGCTGCTCTCCTGGCCCAGTCGTCACCGACTCGTGGATCATCTTTCCCCCGATGAGGACGAGAAGGCCGAAGGCGATCCAGTGGTCGAACCCGGCCGCGAAGTCGCTGAACTCAAGGCCGCCGAGCCAGCCGATCACGGGCATGAAAGCCTGGAAGGCGCCGAAGAATAGAGCGGCCGTAAAGGCGCTCTTAAGCCTGTCGTCAGTTATGGTCGCCCCGCCCGTCACCGAGACTGCAAAGGCGTCCATGGCAAGGCCGATGGCGATGAGAAGGGTGGATATGCCGTCCATGAGATTTCCTTGTTGCCAGGAGGACGATGGCCTATAACCTTTGCCGTAGGGGTGCGAAACTTCGTGATTTCAGGATTTCGTGATTTTTTTTTCGTGATTTCGGGATTCCAGGATCGAGATGGCGCTTTCCCTCTCAACTGCCCTTCTCGCCCCGGACCACGACGAAAGAGCCCCGGCCGTATCCATGCTGTAGAGCCTCGACAGCCTGCAGATCCTCCGGCTCGCAAGATAGCGTCTGGACGAAGGCAAGGTTCCGGAATCCCGCCTCTTCGAGAAGGGCGGCCATCTCCACCGGGGCTAGAAAATGGGCACCGGCGTAAAAGCCCCTTCCAGCTTTCTTCTCCACCTTCTCTTCCTCTCTTTTCCTCTCTCCCCTATCTTCCTCATCCCCCTCGTCTTTCTCCCCCTGGTACCTTCTGCCGATCGGGCTATCCCTGTCGATGAAGCCGACCACCAGAGACCCGCCCGGCTTCAGAACTCTAGCTGCCTCTCGGAAGGCTGCGGCTCGATCTTCTAGGAGGAAGATGACGGTCACCATCAGGACCAGATCGAACTTTTCGTCCCCGAAGGGAAGCTTCTCCACCACGCCCCTGACCGGAAGAACGCCCCTTTCCCTCGCGACCTCGATCATGGGCACTGAGGGGTCTAGGCCCACGGAGACGCCCAGGGGGGCGGCGAACCTTCCCGTCCCTACCCCCACCTCCAGGCCCCTCGTGAACCGAGGGATCAGAGACTCGACCGCCCGGAGCTCCGAGATGTAGGCGGCGCGGTTCTTCTCAAACCACCGGTCGTAGCGGTCCACCTGCTGCTCGTAAGGATCGGGTCTGGTTTTGGGGCTGGGTTTCGGTTTGGGTCCGGGAATGGTCCATCACCCGTCCTGCCACCTGATGCACATCCAGCTCCGGTCGTACTCGGCGTCGAGGGCCTCTTCGAGGGACGGGTGCCACTCGTCCCCACCGTTGAGCCTGAATTCCTCCTCTCCGGCCCCAAGGCCGGAGCCGCCCTCTCTGACCTGGACGGACACCTCCACAATGCCGCCCGACTTCAGGTCCACCTCAGCCCTGCGCTCTGAAATCCTCTCCTCGGCCCCCGAGGGGATGGGTGCAGGCTCGTCGACGGGCACGCATTCGGCCGCCTCCTCCGGTTCTGGTTTGGCGATGGTCTCTGCGGTCGGTTCCGGTGCGGTCTCCGGCTCGGACTCGCTCATTGGTTCGGTCTTTGACTCAAGTTCCGATCCTGGTTTCGACCCTGGCGCCAGTGTCGGTTCGGCCTCGGGCGGGCTATCTTCGATTCGGGAGATGGCGGGGTTGTTCCCCTTGAGCCTCTTCATCTCGCCCTCTTCGGTCTCGAACTCTATCATCTGCGCCATCGCCCTGGTGACGACGCAGTTGTGGTCGCACCCCTCAGAAGACGACCACCTCAACCCATCCCCCACCTTCCAGCCGAACTTGTTCTCCGTCATCTTGCCTCACACTCCCTTTTCATTCTCATTCTGCCGGTGCACCACAGGCTCTGATCAAGATGCCAAAATAGGTTTCGCATCGCAGCGGGCTGAACGGGCCCGAAACCGATACTTCCAAAACCTCTTTGTACGTATGCCGATAACTCAATTCTCAGATGAGACCCTGCTCGATCCTGGCCCTGGCGTTGCTGCTCCCGCTCCTCGCGAGCCCTGCCCTGAGGGCGTAGCCGTCTCCATGCCCCCTCCGGAGGGAAGGGATGTCTCGCCCGAGGTGTTTCTGGTACGGTCAGCTATCCGCGGTCGTCGAGCCAATCGCCGCCGTCATCGGAGCGGGGGGCGGTGATCCTCGCAGAGCCCCTCCTCCCCTACGCCCTGGGCTTTGCCGCGGGGGCGATGATCGGGTTTGCGGTGATGATGGTCCTCGATGTGGCGTTTGGTTGACCGCTGGGCTGGCGGTTGAGGATTATTTTCGGGATGAACAACGTTGGATGCTCAGAAATGCTTTTAAGATTATTTTGACGACTGATGGCGCTGAAAAATATATTGCATCGTGTCGAGTCACTAGAAAAACCCGAAACTTGCCGACGTGGAATGATATGCTCATCCCTACTGCAGAGCTGCGGGGTACTCTATAAAAATCAAATTGCGTGCGGCACCGAAGCATACCCCACCCTTTAGGGCGGGGTGGGCCGCACGCAATTTGATCTCTGATCGATCTATTTACAGCTCCAAAACAAGATCTCAAGAGGGAATCCAGAAGTGTGCGAGACGACAGAGCCTCGATCAACCGACAGCGACGGCGGGTTCGCATCAGATTTAAGGGCGGTCCTCGCTTTCGAAGAGGTGATCAGAAGAGAGGCAGACAAGATCGGAGAGCTCCTCCTGGTCGAGGTGGTCCGGGCCGGACCGGGCGGGATGGAGTGCGACAAATTCGACCACGAGGACCACCTGCCCTTCAGAATCGATCCCGATCCCTCGGGGGACGTCTCTTGGCACCTGACCCTCTCCTACGGCGGGCCCGCAGGCGACGCCCTGGGGTCAAGGGCTCGATGGTCTGGAAGCCGCGAGATCGCGGCTGAGTGCGTCATCGACTCCGTCGGCCTCGCCGAGGCCCAAGCCTCCGGCAGGCTCGCCGGCTTCTTTCGAGAGACTGCGAGCTGGCTGGAGTCGGAGGTCCAGCCCCGGGGCCTCGCCACCATCGACCGGATCAGGGAGGGGGCCGAGATCGCAAGGAACCTGGCCCGAGACCTGGAGAGATTGCAAGATGGAGAAAGCCAGCACATCGACAGAATAAGTGGAGGTGATCGCGATTTGTGGAGCTGAGCTTCCCGACTCCCTGGAGGAGCTCTTCGAAGAGGGGGAGAAGAAGGGAAAGAGGGGAGGAGAGAGACGAGCATCTAAAGGCTCCTCCGACGGCTCAAACGAAAACGAGGACCGCGAGGATTGAAACTTCGCGGAGAAAAGCCCGTATCAGGGCCCTCGCCCCATCGGACTTGAGGTTCGGGCCCGGCCATGGCCTTGCGCTTCCAAGGCCCATTTTCGTTATGATCGGCTGGATGAACGATAGATCGGAATTTTGCAGAACTGCCTGGGTTTTTACTTCCGCCATATGGCCGCGGTCATGATGATCAGCATCATTCCCGTGAGCTCTACCAGAGGCTCAATGCTCAGTTGGTTCACATCGCTGTACACGGCGGCCAAAAGCAGCAGAACGCTGCCCACGAAGAGTGGATACCGCAGCTGACGGGCATTGATATAACGACTGATAAAGATCACCGCTTCGGGTTCGTGCCTTTTCTTATAAGATACTTTTCGGTTGAGCTTCCCAGCGAAAGGGGAGGCGGAAGGGCAGATGAAAGACGTCGCCTATAAACGTTTTGGTGCAAGAGTGCAAACTTCAGACCGCCAACATCCTCTCGATGGCACCCCGAGCCCGGTTTGCGGTCTCTTCTGGAACCACCACGCGAGGCTCCAGAGTCTCCAGGGCGGAGAAAACCTTCTCAAGGCTCGTCTTCTTCATGTCGACGCAGATCGCTTTTTCGCTGAGGGGGTAAAACTCCTTTTCGGGTTTCTCCTGCTTCAGCCGATAGTTCATCCCCACCTCTGTCCCTATGATGAACTCTTGGGCGGGGCTCTCCTGGGCATGTCTTACCATACCCGAGGTGCTGTAGACATAATCCGCCAGATCGATCACCTCGGGCCTGCACTCGGGATGGACGAGAAGCTCGGCCTCGGGGTGGAGGGCTCGCGCCCGCCGGACGTCTTCGGTGGTGTACCGGTCGTGGACGTAGCAGTACCCGTCCCAGGTTATGATCTTTTTATCGGTGAAGCGGGAGACGTACCGGCCCAGGTTCCTGTCGGGGACGAAGAGGACCGTCTCCTCCTCCAGGGATGCCACCACCTCGATACCGTTGGCGGAGGTGCAGCAGATGTCGCTTTCGGCCTTGACCTCGGCGGAGGAATTGACGTAGCAGACGACGGCGGCACCGGGATGTTCAGCCTTGAACTCCCGGAGCTGTTGGCCCGTTATCATGGAAGCCATGGGGCAGCCGGCCCCGGCCTCGGGCATGATCACCCTTTTTTTGGGGGAGAGGATCGCCGCGGTCTCGGCCATGAAGTCGACACCGCAGAAGACGATAACCTCGGCCTCCTCCCCGGCGGCGGCCCGGGAGAGCTCCAGGGAGTCGCCCCGCAGGTCGGCGACGTCTTGGACCTCGCCGGGCTGGTAGTTGTGGGCGAGTATTACGGCGTTACGCTCCTTCTTCAACCTCGATATATCATCGGCGAGCATGATTGGAAGGCAGTGAGGGAAGGTTACCCTTAAAAACGCTCCCCTCGCCGCCGAGAGGTGGATGGCCCCCGTGAGCAAAGAGAGATTTGCCTCTGGGACGCTGAAGCGGTGCGATCCTTCAGCCCTCGGGCTTCTTTCTTCTCTGCCGCTCGTCCTTTCGCCGCTCTGCCCTGTACTCCTGGATCATCCCTTCCAGCCACTCGGTCTTCTGTTTCGCCACCCTGACCTGTCTTCTCTCGGCCCACCGAGCCAACGCCACTTCCAGCTCCTCGGGATCGATAAGGGCTACGCCCGCAACCCTTCTCACCGGCACCTCCCGGCTGGAGATGACGGGCACATTCCCGTCCATCAGGTATCCCTCCACTGAGGCCTCCATCTCGGTCTCGACGATCACCGCCTTCACCTCCCACTCGATGAGGAGGTCTGCAGTGTTGGGGCCGCCGCCGCTGGCGTCGGTGAGAAAGACTACGTCCCCCTTCCCCATCTCAAGCCTTGCGGCCGCCTCCAGGAGCGCTTCTCGCGAGAAGGAGGCGACCTCCTTGACGGGTCTCCCCACCGCCTTCTCTTCAAGCTCTTCGGCCTTCTTGGCCCTCTTGAGCCTCGCCTTCAGCTTCCGGTTCACCTTCCTCTCCTGCCGGAGAAGGCTCCGGAGCCTCTCGATCTCCTTCTCCCTGATCCTGATCTCCAGGTCCCTTTTGATCTCCCGGCGGGACTTGTCCTTCAACCTCTCGATCTTGGCCTCCAGGCGGCGGCGGACCTCTTCGTCCTTCGCCAGATCTCCTTTCAGCTCCTCTGCGTACTCTCTCAGCCGCCGGATCTGGTCGGCCTGGCGCCTGTTCTCCGCCATCAGGACGGCCAGGTCCGAGTCGACTGGAGCCTCGGCCACCTTTGGGGCCGGCGGCTCCTCGGGCGGCGGCTCGGTAATCCCCGAGATCGCCTGGTCTATGGAGAGGCCCCTCACCACCAGGGCCTTCACCTCCTCGGGGTCGAGGCCCGGAGGGCACTTCTTCTCGACCTGCTGGAACTTGTTCTTGTACTTCTTGTAGGCGCTGACCGCCGCGGCGAGAGCGTCGCGCTCATGGTCGTTTTTATAGCCGTACTCCCGAGCGAGAGCGATCTTCTCCTCCGAGGGGATGTCGCTTCCCGGCGAATAGAGGACGGCGGAAAAGGACCGCTTCACCTTCTCGACGGCCCCCGGCGCGGGAAAGACGTCTGTGGCCACCACCAGGGGTTTGCCCCTCTCCGCCAGCCACTCCACCACGTCTGGGGGCGACATGGCCCTCGCGCTGAGGAGATCCACCAATTCCCCCTTCAGGTTGAGAGCGGCGATCCCGGTGGTGGTCCCGGGGTCGATCCCGGCGATGATGTACTCCCGCTTCGAGCGGAGCGGCTCGAACTTCAGCCGTGGCCGCTCCACCCCCTCGACCCTGATCTGGGCGTCTCCCCGATAGCCAGAACGGAGGTGGACCTCGTCTCTTGGAGCCTCCACCACAAACTCGCTTCTGATGTAGCCTCCGATCCCCTCCACAGACCTTGCGCTGAACTGGTGTCCTTCCTCCCGGAGCTTATCCTCCACCTCTCGAGAGAGGGCCTTTACAGACCCGTGGATCTTTCGGGTGTACCGCTTCTGGCTCCAGCCGCCCCGGCCCGGAGATCTTCGGCGGCTGACCTTGATCCAGGTCCGGTCCTCAAAGGCCGAGACTGCACTGCCGACCCCTCTTGAGGCGAGGCGGGCACAGGTCTCGGCCTCGCCCATGGGGTTTAGCCGATCAAAAGAGATGCCGTGCCAGCGGGCGATCTTGACCAGCGCCTCGGGCTTCTCCCCTCCCGTAACCTGGACCAGCATCGTTTTTGGAGGCATCCCTCTCAGGAGCCTGACGAGATCGGTCTTGCTCGCGGCGAGCTCGTGGACGTTGTCGACCGCCACCATCTCCGGCGCCATCTGCCTGATCAGCCTGATCAGCTTCTGTCTGCTGATCATGGGGTGGCGCTCTTCTCTATCCCCATCGAGGATGAAGAGGGCGTAGCTTGGGGCCTGCTTGCTCTTGGGCGAGCCGCTGGCGATATCCACTCCAAAGATCAATCCCGGGATGGCATCACCTCATGACCTGCCACTTTCTTGTTCCCCTGTCTCAATCTCTTTCTCGCCCACCCCCTCGCCCACACTCTCCCCCGCCCCCGCTTCGCCGAGGACGAAGGCGAGAGCATCTTCGGTCTCAAAATCGAGGCGGTACTTCCGCTGGAAGTGACTGACGACGTTCTTCAGGTCCCGTTCGAGAAGCTCCAGGGCCTGGGGATGGGTCCAAGAGACGGCCTGGGGCCAGTCGATGACGACTATCTCCCCATCCTCCCGGACCAGGACGTTGTAGGCGCTGAGGTCGGCGTGGACGATCCCCTTTCCCCAAACGACGGCCACCTCCTCCAAAATTATTTCCAGGCATTCTTCGGGGTTTTCGAGATTGAGCTTGTAGAGCTCGGTCCCCCCCGAATGCTCCATCACCACGGCGTGGTGGCTGAGGGCGATGGGCCTTGGCACCGATACCTCGGGGAAGAGCTGTTTGAGAGTTTTGAACTCCTTTGCCGCCCCCAGCCTTGCGGCGTGGATCCAGGCACACCGGGGCAGATCTGTGAGATGGTCTCTGACCCGCCGGACGTGTTTGAAGCTCGTCTCCCCCTGGCGGTGGAACTTGACCGCCAGGGGAAGCCACACGGCCGCTTCGTTCGCCTCTTCCGACTTCTCTTCCGACTTCTCTGCGGCGCCCATCTCCGCTGCGGGAACCGTGGGGGTTCGACCCAGAGCCTCGTAGACGACCGACTCCTTGCCGACGCCGAGAAGGTCGCCCAGGGATACGACCACGTCTCTATCTACGAGATCGGATAGGGCGACGAGGTCGTAGGCGGCAAAGCCTATCTGGTAGCCCTCGTAGGGTTCCCAGGTCTTGAAGACCAGCTTCTTGTCCACCAGCCTCGAGAGGCTCCCGCTCACGGCCTTGGGGGAGAGGCGGGACCTTGCCATCAAGTCCTCTACCGGGACCCACTCGCAGTGGCGCATCCCCCTCTCGATGGTTTTGAGGAGGACGATCTCCTTTCTGTCCAGTTTCAGGAAAGTCTCTGCTAGGTTCTCCACGGACAGTTATTTGTCGGTTATAATTAAAATTGATTGCCCCATACGCCTGGCGACATTGCATTGTACAACGACTTCTTCATCATCTCATCAAGGGATCTTAAATGTCAGTTCTAATTCTTAAATGCATAAATATATAACTTCGTACAAGATACCTCCTTGGAGGTGAAAACCGCGAGATGATGAATGATCCGCAAAAGAAACCATGCGTCGTTTTGCCTTAAACGAGGGTCTGCCAGGGATCTGTCTGCCCCCGAGATCGAGCGCCTCAGGGATTCCGGACCACAAAATCGATCCAGCGAAGCACTGGTGGGTGGTGTCATAAAGATCCGACTTCAACCGGCCATTTAGAGTTTCGATGAGCGGTTAGCGGTTCGCAGAACCGTCTTCCTACCACCGAGAATGGCAGCCGAAAACCTACACAGGACTCAGACACTGCCTTTTTCGGTCGCCAGCACCAGGATCAAATGATCCCTGCTCTCGGCCAGGTTCCCTCCTAGAGAAAGAAGGGGGAGAATAGCCTCCCCACCGGCGACCATATCCACGATTTTCTCTTATAAATATCGATTTTGCACAGAATTTAATTATCTTGATCTGACTCATTTTGTACTACGCGAATATTGCTTAGCCCATCTCTCTATGGAACTTCTATGTTCGGGACTTAGCTTACTTAAATCCTTAACTCCTCACTCTGTAGGGAATATACCCAACCCAAGTTTTCCCTCTAGGTCTCGAACTTTCTTCGGAATCTCAGAAATTAAAGTCCGCTCTCCAATCCTAACTTGATATACCTTG
>Ga0272442_10005951_pt1 | contig 16177 bp, 20 predicted proteins | sample SSMForm2O_FD_200262 | JGI IMG/M metagenome (GOLD analysis project Ga0272442, IMG submission 200262) | Marine sediment archaeal communities from Little Sippewissett salt marsh, Falmouth, MA, United States - SSM-Form-2O | ecosystem: Environmental > Aquatic > Marine > Wetlands > Sediment ...
GCTACTTCAAAAAGGCATAAATTATGCTCAAATTTTAAATATAAAGATAAAATAGGTTTTTCTGTTATAATAGTTTCTATTATTCTATTATCGTGTCTTTCTTTAAATATTTCAGCTTTTAAGACATCAATTTCACTACTAATGCTTATAATATTCATATTATAATTTTATTAATCAAGTAAATAATTATCTGTAAATATACCTCTATATCAAAAAAATCATATAACTACTAATAATATAGCAAATATATAGTATTGACCTTCAGCTGATGAGCTTGTCGAATTAGCGTATTTATGCATATTAAGTTGGTGCATAATAATTAAAAAAGTTGTTAAGCTTGTAAATTGTACAAGTTTTAATATTGTTGTTTTATTATTCATTTTATTGTTTTATAATTTAAAAAATATTGTCGTTTTCTATATCTAAGGCGTCGGCGTAAGTTGTTTTTTTATATTCTACTCATATATAGTTTTTAAAAAAGCTTTTTAAATATACCTTTTTAGTTTTTCAAGTTGCGAGTGCAGTTTTATATATATAATTTAAGTGTCAAAACTTAGCTCTTATATTTTGCCTAAGTAGATTAGCTTCTATAATATCTTCTCACTCTTTTGTATTTCCCTTACTTGCTACAAAATTATTAAAAGCTTTGTCGTGATATATATATTTATACATAGGCTTATAAATTAATTTATAAAAATTGTTTATATTTTTCTTCCCATTTTAAGATATCAGTCTTATCTGCTATATTAACTGCTAAACCTTTACTATTAATATAATATATACTAACCTCCCAAGTATCAGCAATAAAAGATAAGGTCCAATTATTACTTTGAATTTCTAAGTCCTTAAATCAGTCAATTAATTCTTTTCTTGTTTGTGGTTCTTCTTCTGTCCGACTTTTAAAGTTTGTCCCTTGTTGACATTTTATAATATATTTTCTCATAATGTTATAATTTAATAAATAAAATCTTTTAGTGTTTTATATATATAGCTTTTACTAGTTGATCAATTACTAAGCATATATATATAAATATCGTTTATAAGCTCTTTTTTAGTCTTATATACTACCATAGCAGTCAAAAACTCGCAATGGTTTTCTATTAGTTCTTTTTTATTCATATTATTATAAATTAATATATAAACTTGCTAGCATTTCTGCGTATATGTAGCAATTTAATAGGAATAACATTAGTGTTATTCAGTCTCTTTGTATTTCGCTCATAGTGTAATAAATTAAATGGTAAAAAGTAGCATAATATACTACATATAACACGCCGTAAATATCAAGCGTGCTACAATGTAAAATATTATTAATCTTTTATAATATAAGTGTTTTCATCTACTTCTAGTAGTGTCGTATTTCCTCTTAACTCTTCAAGTATTGCCTCGAATTCATCATCTTTATCGCCTTCATAGTCTTCAATATAAGAATCAATTAAATATGTATACTCTCTTAAAATTTCATCTTTTGTATATTCTGAGTAGTCACATCTTATTGCTACTTGGTCAAACTCTATATTTTCGCCGATATCATCTGATAAGTCATCTAAATAATCAATAAGCGCGCTTGCTCAAGTGTAAGTAAAACCGTTATCCTTATTTGAGCTTAATTCTAAAGCGTAAGCGTCATTGCTTCTAGTTGTAATAATTGCCATAATGTAAAAAATTATTAATATAAAATTGTATAGCTATTAAGTAAATAACTATATAAAGCCTTTAAAAGTTTATTTAAAAGCTTTAATAATTATTTAAGAGAGTTTAATGTAAAAACTCAATTTTGTATATCTTTTAAAATATCAATTGCTTTAATTCCTTTAATTTGTAATTCGCTATATAATCAATTGATTTTAATATCAAAATTATTACTTTTAAAAGTAATTCTATTAGGTGTAGACTTTCAAGCCTCTACATATTTAAATGAAATATTATCATTAATATTTCATTTTATTGTTTGTAACATAATATAAAAAATTATTAATATAAAATTGTATAGCTATTAAGTAAATAACTATATAAAACACTTATAGTTTAATATAAGCGCTTTAATAATTATCTAATAAGGTTAGTAAGTTTTTTATTATTTCTTTTTATTTCACTAAGTAAAAATTTAGCGCATTCTACTTGGTCTATTCTAGGATTTTCAAAAAATACTTTTTTTCAATTCAATACATAGAATCATTGCATATATTGTATATATTGACTCATTTTTACTAAATTACTTCTTATTATTTTATTTTTATTATAAGTAAGTGCTTTTTTCTTATTTTTTAAAATTTGTTTATTGTATTCTATAAAATCAAACATAGTATAAAAAATTATTAATATAAAAATTTATAGCTATTAAGTAAATAACTATATAAAACACTTATAGTTTAATATAAGCGCTTTAATAATTATCTAACAAGTTTTATCTACTTAAAAAATTAAAATATTCTAATCAAGTTTTTGTTATAACTTTTTTAAAATCATAACACTTAAATATATCATCTCAAGTATGAGTTTTTCAAGTTATCAAAATAATGTTATCTTTTTTATTTATATAATTATTATTATATAATTTTTCTATTAATAAAAATCTATTTATTAAAACTCAATCAATAAACATTTCTTTTTTTAATACGCTTTCAATTCTAGCCTTTTTTACTCAATTAAATTGACTTAAAAAGTCGTTTAAGTTTTTTTCTTTTTCTATATTGTTTTTTATTTCTTTTTCTTTTTCTTTTATTTCTTTTTCTTTTTTCTCATTTTGTTTATTAATTTTTTCGCTTAATTCATTTTGTATATTATACAATTCCTCAACCTCTTCTTTTTCTAATATAGTATAATATAGCGGTTTTTCTTTGTTAGGCGTAAAAAATTTTTCGATTGCATAATCATATGCATAATATAATCAATCTTTATAGTCAAAAATATCATATATATCTCTTAAACCTTTTTGTATTAAAGGTCAATTTATTATTTGTTTATTTTGCATAATATAAAAAATTATTAATAAAAACCGTATACAATAAATATATATTATATACAGTAGCTTATTAATAATAAGCAAGCTAGTAAATCCTTTAGTATTTATTAAAAACTTTTTGCAGTAGGTCGTAAACTTTCATTTACTAAGTTCTAGCTTTCGCGGTTTATGTTAAAGGTCTTATATTTAAGTAACATCAGTATATTATCATAGATCTGAAATAAGTCAAAACTTTTTTTAATTTTCTTTTTAATTAAATAGTTTTTATCTATTTCTATTAATCTGATATAAATATATCATAATATTTTTATATTGCAAACTTTTTTTGCACTTTTTTTATTTATCTTTTACTTTTTCTTTTCTTTTAGCTTTCACTTGCTAAAAATCTAATGTTGCCGTGTGTTGTTTTATACGACAGTAAGTAAAACTATAGTATTATATAGTAATTTATTAATATATTTTATGTCTGACTAAATACAGCCTTTTTAAGGCTTTTAAAAATGTTTTTGGTATAATAACACTCTGACAAAATAAACAGCTCTTATATGGCGTTTAAATAAGTTTTGGCTATATAATGCTTTGGCTTGTTATTCTTTGGCTTGTTTTCTTTGGTAGTAATGAGTTATTATTGATAATAATATAATATTAAATTGATATATCACACGCGCAATGTACATAAACTTATTTACGTTGTACATAACTTTCTTACTTTTTACTGTCCGCCTTGCTTTAAAAAATATGTAACAAAATGTTACGCTTGCAAAATGTTTATTTTAGCACTTAGCACATAAAAGTGTTAGGTGCTTAGCACATAGGGGGGATGTGTGCCAGCGAATTAAATATGGGAGAGGTTGTTGATATATCACAAACAAATTTTTTTCATTTTTTTCAAACTGCCATATTAACCTCTTTTGGCTATTTAATGCTTTTAAAACATAGGTGGTGATTTATTTACTATAGGTGAAACTATTAGGTGGTGAAATATTTACTATAGGTAGTTAAAAAACACCATTTTTAAGTTGGCTTAACAAAGGCTATACTATGTCGCACACCTTTAGAAATGGCTTGTTTATAGGTGGTGATATAATGGACAGGATAATAATATAATATAATAATATAATATATATATAATAATATAATATAATAATTCTTTTTCTTTTTTGGTTCTTTTTTCTTTTTAGTCTTCTGATATACAATAAAACAAACTGTATTACATTGGGGCTTCACTGCGTTCGCCCTGTTAATAACATACACTACCTATAACACTATTTAATAACATCACCTTATCACTCTTTCTTTATTAATTAACACACTAAAGAACACACTACAAAAGAAGCTACTGTCCCAAAAGTTAAAGGTGCCCGCCCTGTGGTTTGTATTTACACTATTTGAAATGTTCTAAAACGCTCATAAACACCATTTAAATGCGTTCTAAGAGGTGTTTGAGTTAAAAAGGATATATGGTAGCCTAAGCACTATTTTTTTTGCTCTCAGCTCATTTAAATGCGATTTTACTGTTTTTGCTCTTATATAAGCCATTGTTTACAAAAGGTGTGTTGTATAGTATATTAAGAGTGTAAGACAAGAAATAAACAAATAAATACATAAGAAGAAGAAATATATGGTAGTAAACAAGAGATGAAGACCTCCTAAGCTCCGTGATTATGTAAAACTGACAAAAGCCGAGAAAGAAGAAATATATTATAACTACACTAATGGTGGTAGTGAACTTTCGTTAAGTGAGTTTGCTAAACAAGAAAGACTTGCGCCAGTAGATATGAGTAAACTCCTTAGACTTTATGAAGTGTCCACTTGAGAGGATGTGAAGAATGAATTGAAATCCATTCTTTGACAAGACTCAGCTATAATAAAGAAATGACAAGCTTTTATTAATGACTACTTAGATGATTTGTATAAACAAAGAAAGAAGGTGGGGATAAAAGAAATAGAGACAATTATTAAAGCTTTAGATAATAGTTTGAAGCGTTCGGCGACAGTGACAAAGATGCAGGAGGATAAAGAGAAGGATTGACCTAGTGATGTAACAGTGAAAATAACTTTATAAACATATGGCAAAGACAAAAGAAATAAAACTTGACCTTTCTTTTTTGAAAGATTGGCAAAAGGCAGCATTTAAGAAGATGCAGAAACATAGATATAATATTCTCATCATTCATCGTAGAGCCTGAAAGTCTGTTCTGTCTATAGCTTATTTAGTGTATAAAGCTTTAACATCTCCTAATAAAGATTTATGATATATATGACCATATCTAAATCAAACTAAGAGTATAGCGTGGGAGTATTTAAAAAGGTTTGCAGAACAAATAGAGTGAGCAGAGATAAATAATTCAGAGCTTACAGTGAGGTTTCATAATAGAAGTACAATAAGATTGTTTGGTGCTGATAATGGAGATGCTTTGAGAGGGCTTAACTTATCCACTGTTATATTAGATGAATATGCAGATATAAGTCCTGAGTTGTATGGTAAGATTATATTTCCTATGGTAAATTTCCACTGAGAGGAATGACAAACAATATTCTTATGAACACCTAAAGGTAAGAATCATTTCTATCAACTTTATAATAAAGCTGTAAAAGATGATAAACGGTATGCTCTAAAATTAGATGTAGAAAAGAGTGGGACATTGTCTGAAGAATTAATAGAAGAAGCTAGAGAACAACTTCATCTCTCTCAATTTATGCAGGAATACTATTGTAGTTTTGAAGCTGCCGTGCGTTGAAGTTATTATTGAGAATATATAGAAACACTATTTACAGAAGAGAGAATGCAGAGTGATTTATATGACCCTGCGCTACCTGTAACAGTTCATATAGATTTATGAATAGATGATGCTACATCAATGGTGTTTACGCAATATGTATGAAATGATGTTAGATGGATTGATTATGAAGAATTTAATTGAAAAGGTTTTCCATATTATATGCAACTACTAAAGAGTAAGGAATATAATTATGATGTCTTCTTTCTTCCTTGGGATGCTAATGTGCGTGACTTATCTACAGGTACAACTAGACTAGAGACATTTAGAAAGATGGCAGAAGGTGTAGCTGAGGTGCAGATAGTTAGTAGACAGAAAGTGGAAGACTGAATAAATGCTGTAAGAGAGATGTTTCCTTTCTTATATGTAGATGACACATTAGAACAACAACTAGATAGGTTGGCAATGTATGAGGCAAAATGGGATGAGAAGAAACAAATATTTACAAAACCTATACATAATGAATTTTCTCATTTAGCAGATGCTATGAGATATTGTGCGACAACATATAAAAACAAGACAGCCATTATACCTCATTATGAGGCGTTTACAGTTGATTATTGAGAATTAATATAAAACAATTATGACAGAAAGAGTATATGTTTCACTAGTGAAGAAAGAAAAGAAGGAGTGTAAAACAACAAGCTGACAATCAACTTGGGTGTTAGACCTTATATATAAATGTAAAGGAGAATATCTACCTATATTAATTAAAGACTTAATAGATGGTGATGATGAAAACATTTTAAAACAAGCTAAACAAAAAGCTAGAGAATATTTTATTAATAAACATACTGCAGATGTTTGATAACAATAGTAAAAGGGATGTAATAGTTCCTCAATGAATGAGAGAATCAGAGGTGCTGGCACAAGTGGCTGAAGAGTATCAAAACTGATATAACTCTGTTAGAGATAAAAGAAGTAAAATGAAAGCTGACTTAGAGAAGTATTATGTAGCAGCTACAAAAGAAGACAAGGTGAGTGTACATACTATATACACTACAATGCAAACACTAATGAGTGTGTTTTATAATGATAAGACTGTTGTAGAATTTGAAGGCCGCACATCTTCTGCTCAAAGTTATGCAGACAATTTAAATAAATTGGTAGAGTTTGACTATGATGAGATGGGGTTAGATAAGGTTGATTATCAATGGATATGGGACTCTTTCTTCCACTGAGTTGGTATAAAGGTGTTAGACTGATGGGACTCTGTTACTAAGACTCCTATAGCTAGAACCATAAGTCCATTAGCTTGGATACCTGACCCACAAGGTTGATTTAGTATAGAGAGTCATAGATGGTGTGGATTTGAATCAGAAGTTACTAAGGCTAGTTTAGGTAAATGATTTGTTAATGTTGACCTTATTAATGATAAACCTTCTAAGGAACAAGAAGATATTAGAAGAGCTTATCAAGAAGGTAGAAATATTAATGACTTATTATGAGATGTAGAAGAAAATAAGAAATATTCAATCTATCATCATTATACTAGAATAGACTGAAAACCATATCTAATAACTACAGCTAACAACAACACTCTTATTATAAGAATGATTGAAATGAAACCTGTATTAGCAGAAGAAAAGAAAGACCACAGTAAGATAATGTTTCCTGTTGCTCTTAAATACTATTCTCCATTACAAGGTGACCCATTTGGTGTAAGTGTTCCTGACTTATTAAGAGATAAGCAAACAAGTGAAAGTAAGCTTTTCAATTTAACTCTTATAAGTGCTACAAGAAATGCTTTATGAGATGATAAACTGTATAATCCAAAGAAGATAAAGAACATTAATGAGCTTAAAACTCCAACTGTATGAGGTAAATATATAGCTGCTAATGTTAATGAATGAGAAAGTTTGGCGAATGCTATATTGGCAGTGCCTAAAGAAAATCCAACTTCGCTACCATTTAATATAGAAGAAAGAATATCATATCTAAATCAACTATCTACAGGTATTAATGCAAATACACTATGAGTTGGTTGAATGCAAAATATGACAGCTGCTGAAGCACAAAGTATACAAAAGAATGCCAACTTAAGATTTAATTTAGCTACTAAGGTGCAACTTTGGTGAGTGAAAGACTTCTATAATTTCTATTTAAAGAGTTATATATATAACTTAAAAGGAAGTGAAAAGAAAGTATTTAAACTAACTTCTGCATTTGGTGCAAACTTCTTTGAATTAAAGAAAGATGATTTTGCTACTGAAAAAGACATTAGAATAAAGGTGAAAGCTAAGAGTGAAATTGAAGAGGAAAGAAATAAATATAAGAATGACCTTTATTGATTAGCTCCTCAAATATTGGCTGACCCTGAAACTCCAACAGTTGGTAAACTTACATTAAAAAGAAAGCTATATGATTTCTGAACATTTGATAATGAACAAATAGAACAAATGACATTTAATGCAGATGAACAAAATGCTCTATTAGATGTAGAACTTATTAATGCTTGAGAAGAACCACAACCTATACAAGAAGGTCAAGACCATTTAGTATATATGGCTACATATTATCAAGCTGATGATAATGAAAAGAAATGGGAAGCTATAGAAGCTAGAAAGAATGCCTATCTAGAAAGCGCACAAAGAGCTGCACAGCAAATGGGACAAATGAATGCCTTAGCTTGAGGAGGCTGAGATAATACACAAGGTAATATAGCTGCTTCAAATGCTGCTAGTAGACAATGAGCTGCTATACAGAATGAAGCAAATAATATAGCAAGTAATGAAGCATAATAATGGAAAAACACGAAATTAATAACCTTAAAGAACTTCTTAACCATAAAGGATGGGAAGTTCTAAAAAAGGAATTAGAAGAAGAAATTGGAGAAATTGAAACTCTTATATTAGACAAAGCAAACAGTGAACATAATAAACTTAAATACACTGAATATGACTTATTAAGAGGTATAAGGAAAAATTATAAGACATTATTAGAAGAACCTACTACACTTATAGAAAGTTTTGATGTTTCTAATATAGACTAACTAAGTCCCAACCGATGTTGATGAAGTTGTAAAACTATTGCTTCTCTAGAACCCGAATAGAGTTCGCAAAATCTATTTTATTTCATAATCATTGTGGAAAATGACTAATGAAAATGCAGAATGAACTGTCGAAAATAAACCTACCTATGAAGAATTAGCAGAAAGACTTGCTAAAGCTGAAGGTAAAATTGTTTCTTTAAAATCTGAAAAGAAAGAAGAAACTAAAGAAGACAAGGTTGTAAATACAGACGAAGCTCCTAAGGAAGAACCAAAAGAAGAGGAACCTAAAGAAGAAGCTAAAACAGACAACCAAGAAACAAAAACAAACGAGCTTAACGAAGTTGAGGCTCTAAGAAAAGAACTTGAAGCTTTAAAAGCTGACAAGGCAATAGAATCTAATGTGGAGACAACAAATATGATGTCTATCACTTGAACACCAAAACCAGCTACCACATCTGAATATACTAAAGCTGATTTAGAAAGGATGACACAATCTGAATATAATGAAGCTAAAGCTAGAATAGACAGTGGTGATGCTAAACTAATTATTTAATAATAAATTAACAAATGGCTAACACTATTATATCTCCTACTATATTCGCTAAAGAAGTAGTAAGAAACAGAGACATTAAAAATGTATTTTATAACTACGCTAATTCAGCGTTTACAGGTGAACTTAAAAAAGCTTGAGATACAGTTACTGTACAAACTTTACCAACTTTATCATTCGTTACTGGATGAACTGCAGGTGCTGCTATATCTGCTACTGATTTCACTATCACTTCTGAAAACTTAGTAATTGACAGAGTTGCTCAATTAGCAGTTACTCTTAAAGATATTGAAATGGTTCAATCTAACCTTTCTTTAGAAGAAAAAGTTGCTTCTAGATTTGCTGAAGCTGAAGCTAGATTATTTGATGAAACAGTTAGAGACCAAATTTTAGTTACAGATGTTGCTTCTATTCCTGCTGGAAACAAAATTAACTCAGGTGCTCCAGTTACATTAACTAAAACTAACATTTTTGAAGAAATTGAATCTATGAAAGTTGCATTAGCTGAACAAAATGTTACTGATAACTTAGTGTTATTCGTATCTCCTTCTGCTGCTTCTTTACTAAGACAATCAGGTATCTTAGATGCTTCTGACTTAGGTTTAGAAACTAGAAAAAAAGGTTATATGGGTATGATAAGTGGACTTAAAGTTGTTGAAACAAATGCTTTAACAGCTTCTAAAGAAATGATTTTAATGCAAGATGGTGCAGTTAATATGGTTGCACAATTAAATCAATATGATGTTAGAAAAGCAACTGATGGTTTCTACGAAAACTTAATTGCTGAAGTTATATATGGTTTAAAAATCTTTGGTGAAAACGCTAAAGCGATTGCTATCAATTATGTAGCGTAAGCAAGTAATTTAATATGAAGAGAGAGAATGTAGAAGATAGACATCAACTAATAGGAGATGCTTCTAGTCTTCTCTCTTTTTTATTAGCTTATTTTTTAAAATGTAATAAATATGACAATAGCAGAAATAATAGCTAGAGCCCGTAGGCTTTGTTATGTAAGCTCGGCACAATATCCTGATGCAACAGCTATAGAGGATATAAATATAGTGTATAAGGATTTAACAAACACTATAACAAATGAAGTGAATGAAAATTTCTTCTTTGATATAATTAAAGCAGACACTGTAATAGGTCAAAATGAATATACATTAGATGACCCTACCAACTCTATATATGTAAATAAAATTAAAAGCCTTTATTATAAAGACTGAGACAAATATAGAAAAATAACACAATATAGTAAAGCAGACTTTGATGCACTACCTGAAGGTGCTGAATGATATTATGTAGCAGATAAGAGTGTATTTATATCTCCTACACCTACTGAAGAAATATTAGAAGGTGTAAAGCTAGATGTAATATTAAAACCAAATACACTTACTATAGCAAGTGGAGAAGATGAAATAGAATTAGAACCTGAGTACCATAATTTATTAGTTGAAGGTATTAAACAATATATATATCAAAGTAGAGGGTTAATAAATGAAAAGAATGATGCTAGAGGTGAATATGAAATGAAAAAGAATGAAATGGTGGGACAACTAACAGATAGAACAAGTGATGCTTCTGTCGGGCTACTTCCTGACTTAAGCTACTATTGATAACACTATTGATAATAAGTCTGATAGAGAGCTTTAAAAAGTGTTAGGCTATGTTAGTACCTAAAAAGAATAAACACCTCTTAGAACGCATTTAAATGCTAAATACAATGCATTTAGAGTAGAGTTTAGACACATATAACTAATAATAATTATGACAAACATATTTAGAATGAATAGTTTCACTTGATGATTAAGTGATGATAAGAATAGTGGTGTGGCGAATAGTTTTCAGAGTTGAGAGGGTGTTGAAATAAGAAACAATCCTCTTTCTCTTACATTACAAAAAGCACCAACAGAAGAAACAATAAACTGAACAGTGGTGGGAGAGTTTTTCTATAACTCGTTATTATATTTAGTTACAGACAGTTGATATTTATATAGTTTCAATTGAAATACAATAACGGAAGTTAGGAGTGATTTAGGAAGTGGAGTGGTCAACATTGTATTGTTCGGCGAATTTGTATATATACTATATTCAACAACAACATTAAAATATTTAGCTAAAGACGATATAGGTTGAACTATTACAACACATTCTTCTAGTTTCTCATTAACAGATAATAGGAGGGTTTGGAGTAAGCATAATGAATGGTTATTTATATCAGACTGACACTTCCTATTTAGATTAGATAAAGATAATACAGCTGTAGAAGAAATAATTTCATTAGATAAGAATAGTGAAAATAAATGAATGAGTGATGGTGGGAATTTACTAAAGATATATAGTTCAGATTGATTAAATACAACTGTAAGTTATGCAACATTTGCTACAGCTTGAGAAGAGAAAGTTGTAGAGAGTAGAGAATGGAGAGGACTTGATATACAATATGTAGTGAATAAAAGTGGTGTTGACTACTTATTTACAACTGATGGTGTATATGTTAGTCAAGGGTTTGATAAAAACAGACTTAAGAAAATTGAATGAATAAGTTGAAAGAATGCGGCGATTAATAAAAACATTACATATTTCGCTGTATGAAAGAGTGTATATAGTTGGTGAAACTTAAATAATAATTTTCCTGAAGTTGCTTCAACAGATGTAACATTAACAGAAGATGTTGAATATGTATCAACTATATGAAATTATGTTATAGCTTGTACAGCTGGTAACATTCATATTATAGATGTATTAGAATGAGACTATCAAGCAGAAGGTGTAGTGAAGAGTAGAGTTTATGTTGGTGATAGTGTTATAACTGATAAGTGAGCAAAAGAACTTAGAGTTGGTTATAATCCACTTCCTGAAAACACATCAATAACTATCAACTTATATAAAGATTTAGAAGACACAGCTGTATTTACAACAACTATAACAGAAACAGACTCAATGTTTACAAAACTTCCATTATCATTTGGTTTTAATTTATTAGAAGCTGAAATTGTATTAAATTCTTCCAACTGAACTAGTTCGCCGGAACTATTAGACTTTATGGTTTTATTTGATAATAATGGCTTATAATGAATATAATAGATTATATAAATACGGAAAGTCAGGAGGTGAATTTACTTTCTCCTTCTCCTTGAGTTGGTGAAAAACAACTTAGTTCAAACTCAATACAATGACTAAATAGTTTAGTAGGAGATATAGATTGAGCTTATTCACTTATACAACAAAATGAAGATGAGATAGCATTAAAGGTTGGTAATGATGAAGTTATAAGTAAGATTAACCTCTCAACAGAATGAATAGACATTAGTGCTGATAAAATATCAATAAGTGGTAGTACAACTTTTAGTAGTTGATATGACCCTAGTGATAAACTAGAAAGCTCAGATGTTGGTGATTTAGCTTTTCAAGATAGGGTGGGCGAATCTGATATATATGATAAAGCTGTTAGTTTTGCTAAATTATGAACAACAGTTGTTAGTTGATGATATATAAAAACTGATGTACTTGATGTTGATGATATATTCGCACAAAACATATCTGCAACTTGAACAATAACTTGAGCAACATTAAAAACTTCCACTTCTAGTAGTAGAGTTGAAATGGCTAATGATAAAGTTACATTATATGATTGATGAACTAGTAGTTATATGGAATGAGCTACACTATGATGACAATGAGCTGTATGATTTAGTTGATATGTTGCTATTAAATGATTTCCAGCATTATTTGCTACATCTATTTCATCTACATCTAAAGTTGCTGACAAATGGATAAAAGTGGATATTGCTTGAACAGATTATTGGCTACACGCCACAGCAGCTTAATTTAATTATAATAATATAAACAATGGCTACACAATATGATAAATACTTAGAAGGGTTTAATAAAGCCTGAGCTGAGGAAGCTAAAAAGATATATGAGGCAGGTGTTAAGAAAGCTGCTTGAGCAGATATTTCCAATTTTGAAAAAGCTTATAAAGATGCGCAAACTTGATTCAATACACCTAAAGCTCCTAAGCCTACACAAGAACAAATAGATAATAGTTATAAAGAAGAAAAAATAGCTTGAGACAAGAGTGGATTAGTTACAAATGTTCCTAAAAAAGAAGAACCTGTTATTTCTCCTATTATGAATAGAGCTACAGAAGATAGTAGTATTAAAGAGAATGCAATAGCAGATATTAAAAATATGCAAGAAGATAATAAATGATTAACATCAACAACACCTCAAGCAGAAGTAAAACTTAAACCTATAGAAGATAAAGACTTTAGCTCAGAATTTAAAACAGCTTTTGAGAGAGGAATTGAGAGTGGTAAGAGTGTAGAAGAAGTTAAGAAACAATTGTCTTCTTATTTTGCTAAACAATGATATGATGTTGCTTCTTTAGAAAAACAATATGCTCCTATAGTAGAGCAATATGCTTCACTAGACAGAACAGCAGACGACTTCTATTCTTCTATGTTAGCTTGAGAAGAAATAGCTGATAGTAAATGGCTTTCTAAGAATAGTACAGACTATCAAGTGGCAGAAGCTAGAATGAAAGTGTTTCAAAGTTTGCCAAAAGACTTAAGTAAGTTGGCTGATTTAAAACTTACAGATGAACAAATTGCTTCACTTCCTAAAGAAACATTAGCAGAAGTTAATAGAATAAAAGCTGAAAGAGGTACAATATTAGATGATATTGATAGTATAACAGATGCTGTAACTAGTGGTAAATGAATAGCTAGTGAGTTATGATTTTCTACTAATACAGAAACTGAATCTAGTTATATAGAAAAACTTAGTAAAACTAAAAGTGTTTTAGATGAAGAAAAAGCTTATTATGATAACTTAAGACAAGAATATAGAAATGTTGAGAATAGTGTTAATAACAATCCAAAATATAAGGATATGCCTCAATGAGCTAAGAATGCTATAATAAGAAGAGAGAAAGCTGCTATACAAAAGAAAATGGATAGTAGTGTTGAATCACTTGCTGTTCATAAAACAGCTTATGATATAGATAATGCTGAATGGAAAACATTACAAGATGTTCAATATAGAAATAATAGAACTAGAGTTGAGATGTTTAATAAAACTTTCAGTGTGTGGCAAAAAGAAAAAGAGCTTGTAGATAAATTAGATTATGAACAAAAATTAGAAGAAATAAAAAATGATTGAGCTTTAGCTAGTGAGTTTGCTTTTCAAAACTTATGAAGTGGTGTTATTGTAAGAACTAATAAGAAAACAGGTGAATATGAGTTTATAGACATAAACAATATCCCTGCTTGAGAAGATGTTATTGCTGCGAACTGAGTAACTATAAATGATAATGGTATAGACTTTTCAACTTCTAAAGACTTAGTAGCTAAATATCCTTGAGTAGCTTGATTTAAAAATAATAACCTAACTTGAATTACTTATCAAGCAGCTAGTAATGAATTAAAGAAAATATGGAGTGAAGCTTGAATAGATTTTAAAGAATGAACAGCTAGACCAGAAGAAGAAGGTGGTAATTATGTTAAGTTTGGCACTATACAAGATTGATTAGAAGCTTATAAAATTGCTTTAACAGAAAGAGGTGATGATGTATATTTAAGACTTAAAGCTTGGGTAGGTTGAGATGAAGAAACAAAAAAGAAATATGCAGATGATTTAATGTGGGAAGCTTGAATAGATAGAGGTGAGCAATTTAGTGAATTAGATGATGAAAGACTTAATAGACTTATGATTGCTCAACTTAGAAAAGAAAGCCCTTGAATGTTAGAAGAAATGAAGAAAGCTTGAATTATTGATGGTAATAACATTAATTTAGAAGCAGGTAAAACTAGTAGCTGATGAACAACTACTGAAAATGTTCAATGAGGTACGGTTCAAGATTTAATGAATAGAACTTCTAAAGAATATGCTATCACTCAGTTATGACAAGCTGCATTTGGTTGAGGTAGAGCTTTCTCAAATGAAGATTATAAAAACGCTGAAAGAATGTTAGAGGCTAATCCTAATATGTCTATTATAGAATTTAAAGATGGTGTTAGATGATATCAAATATTCACAGGAGATAAAAAGTTATGAGATGTACTTAAGGATAAATTAAAATGAGCTTGAGTTAAAGACTTTAATTCTCTTTCTGATTTTATTAATGAAGAAAACTATAATCAAGCTATTAGAGATGTGGAAACTCAAATTATTGATTCTGTAGAACCTGAGAATAAAATTAGAGAAAATAAAATATCTCTTATAAATAAAAGAACTAATGAACTTCTTGATTTAATATCAGAATGAGAAGATGTTGTTTGACCTATGGAATGAACATTAGAAGTATTCTTATGAAGATTACAAGAAGAAGAAGCTACAGCTATTGAAAATAGAATACAGGCTTTAATATCTAAACAAAGAAATGAAATAGCTTGAGTAGCTATGAGTGATAGAGAATTAGAAATAATAAGGCCTTTATTCCCAAATATAACTATGAGAAAAGATGCATTAATAGATGCTACAGAACAAGTTAAAGTTAGAGGTATTGATGAATTAAATACATTTAGAAATTCTTTATGACTTCCGTCTTTATCGGAAAATATGATAGGTAGTATTAATCTTGAAAATAGAATTGATTTATATAAATGATGACAAAAAGAAAACAATAATAATGAAACAGTTGTCAATGTATGATGATTTAAAATAAACCTAAAAGATAATAATGGTTTATGAGAAGAAGCTAATAATCAATTAGATAGTATATTTAATTAATAATATAAATATGATAGAAAATTTTACAGAGCAAGAATTAGATATTGCTAGACAGGTAAAAGAACAAGGAGGTAGTAGAGATGATTTTTTAAATGTTGTAAAACAAATTAGAGAAGGACAATGAGAAAGTTCTTCTTCTAATTTATTAAATAAAG
>Ga0272442_10005952_pt1 | contig 16176 bp, 13 predicted proteins | sample SSMForm2O_FD_200262 | JGI IMG/M metagenome (GOLD analysis project Ga0272442, IMG submission 200262) | Marine sediment archaeal communities from Little Sippewissett salt marsh, Falmouth, MA, United States - SSM-Form-2O | ecosystem: Environmental > Aquatic > Marine > Wetlands > Sediment ...
ACTATTCACGAGTGCTGGGCAACGGCAGCCGGAAGGGTATTCCGGCATGACAATGATGTGAGACAATAGTGATGCGGCCAAGAAAGAGGAGTGGTGTCGGGCTACTAAGGCCTGTCTTTGAGGGGAAAGGGTGTTTTCTACACTTTCCACGTTTGGTTCCTCCCGGTTTCCGTCCGCAGTCTCAGCAATATTCAATCTTCTTGAGAGATGAAAAATGAAAAAGGATTTGTTTTTTTGTATTGTGATGATTTTTTTCGTGACGGGCACAGCCGGTGCCGCCCTGACGGTGCGCGAATACGTACCGGGATCCGGCGAGCTCGTCACCTACGACGATGCGACCGGCAGTCATTGGATGTGGGACCTCACTTTGTTGACGAATAAGACCTACGATGAGCAAATCTCGACCATCGGGGGGCTGGGGACCTACGGGAATCTCGACGGGGGATGGCATATGGCCACCGCTGCGGAAATGCAGGCGTTATGGGCCTATGACGCAGAAACCCTCGCTCAGAGCTTCAATTCGACCGGTATCGTATTCGTCGCCGGACCCGGTTTTCATACCGGCGAGATCACCTCGGGGCGATATGATGAAGCCGGCCCTTCAGGGACCTCCCATTCTATTGCCAATGTCATAACTATCCATGACTGGTCTTCTTTTCCTCCGACTGCCTCTTATGATAAGAGTCCATTATCCTTGTTTTCGATTCCGGATGATCTCCGATTTGCTTCCGATTCCGCCTGGGTCACGACGTCGGCTTCGGTCCTGAGCGGCAATACGATGGTTCCGGCTCCCGGGGCGCTGCTGCTCGGTGGCATGGGTGTCGGTTTGGCCGGCTGGCTGCGGCGACGCAAAATACTCTAAGCAACGATAAGATCACCATCGAAATCCGATAAGGGCTGTGAGCGTCATGTTTTCAGCCCTCGGAATGTCTTCATGCGATAAGCGATTTTTCTCGATCTTTGGAATCGCCTATCGACCTACCCATCACTGATAGAAACCCTATATTCGCCCACTTCTGGGATCACAGTGACAGAATGGGCAAAAACATTGCACAATAATAGGATATTTCACTTGCACGATTGCGTGGAGGTGTGGTATAATTAGGTAGTTGGGGCAAGGTGCTTTCGAGAGGTATGCCTCAATGCCGTATTGCGTATCCACGGTTCCTGGGCAGAAGCCGGAAGCGTATTCCGGTATGGGACGTAGGTTGGAGCGTTATGATGCGGCGACACATGGAGGTAGGATAAACGGCATTCGACCACTTGGCCGAGAGGTTTGTGGCGTTTGTCGATCCCGCGCGATCTGTTTGTTTCCAACGCATACCGACCGTCTCTTTTGTTTTTGACGAGCAACCTGCTTCGGTCGAAAGGGCCAGCGCGCGAGGCCCTTCATGTTGAAGGTTGATCAGATGCTTTCTAAAAACATGTTGATACTATGGAGAACGGCTAACATATTCGGATGAGGAGGTAAAGCATGAGGAAACTTCTTATGGTTTGCGTAGTTGTGGGTTTAGCAGCAACAGGAACTGCGCAAGCTGCTGTTACGACGTTGGATTTCACGGAACTGCCATATCAGCCGGTTGACGGCTTGAGCTACATGGGTGTCACATTCAGCTTCACCATCGGCGGCGGTCACGCAATGGATGCGGCATACAACTCTGGTGGGCCGGGAGCAACTACATTTGTCCAGGACCCGTCGTTGGAGGGCGATGCGACGGGGATTCTCACCCTTGATTTTACACCTCGGCCTACAAATCAGCTTCAATTCGGTGTCGTTCTAAACAATTTTGCCCCGATGATGCCGGGCTTCACGGTTGAGCTGTTCGACACAGGTCTTGTTTCGCTGGGCGTTACCCCGGTGAACACGGAGCCCCTTGTGTCTTTTACAGAGGGTCAGTTCACCTATAGTGGGTCCCCGATCAGCCGGGCGATTATCGACTTTAAAGATACAGGGTATCGTTTTGCGTTTGACAACCTGAAATTCAATCCTGTCCCGGCGCCCGGCGCCATTTTGCTTGGCAGCATGGGGGTCGGCTTACTCAGTTGGCTACGACGACGCAAAACGTTGTAGGCGGGCAACTTAACAGCATAGCGATTTCAAAGGACGGTAAACCTTATGTTTGCCGTCCTCGGAGCCCCTGGCTGCTCATCGATCCTCTCTTGGTGACAGGCAGGGGCTTTGTTGATTTTGAACCATGCTGGATATTGTGGTTCATATTCGCGATGCACTTTCTTCTTTCACCAGGGCTTCTCTATTGCCGGGGATGTAATGGGTACATCACTCTAACTTCGGAGGACCTTTAGCGCATCTCTGATTCTTGTTTTGTCCCCTCTTTGAAGGATCTGGTTGGCTCGTTTTTGCTTGGTGAGCCGTTTGAGAATCTCGGGCAATTCTCTGGGTAAACCATAACGATCCTGCCCTAAGGTTTCGAGCAGCCATCGGCCGTAATGGCCGACTTCTTTGGGCGGTAAGATAATGGCTCCGACGGTGTCATACTCGTGGAGCAGCTCAATTTTCACCCCGGAACCTCCGAGATCATTGGTTTGTAACGTATATCCGTTACGGAAAGTAAAAGCCGGAAGGGCATCATATCGCGGATTCACTCTGCCCGTCCGTTTATCGAGTCCGGCGTGCTGTTGTATCATAATAAAGACCTTTCAAAACGACTGAAAATATGTACCATGGGGATACCCGGACCCCTCCAAATGCTATCATTTCAAAGAGCACAACAAGCTTGTCAAAACCCATGCTCTCATACTAATAGACGGGGTTGGGTCCCGAAATATTATAAGAAATGCGCAAAATTCCCGGTTTATGTCGCAATAACCTACAAAGTTGTAGAATCGGGGCGCAGGATTCGCAGGGCGATATCATCCTTGTATTTCGGGGACTTGAGGGTTCGAGAGCCGCCGGTGTGTTCAAAGGCTTCTTTTTTGTCGATTTTGCCGGTTTTTGTGTTGAGCCACTCGGCGACGTATCTGCCGCGGGGCAGGTCCACCTTCAATGGAGTCCGGCTGCCGCCGTTGATATAAATGGCGTAGGCGCGACCGGCCCGGACCAGGGCCCTCGCGGTCGCTTTGTCCGGTACGCCGCCTTTGATGACCGAGTTATCCGGCTTCATTTTGATAAAATCAAAGCCGTTAATGAAGTCAATGAGGATTCGCAATTGTTTGTGCAGAACAGCGCCGCCGCTGCCGGGGGCGTTGATCTCGGCCGTGCCGTCTTCGTGACCGACGGTAAAGGAATAATCGAGGTTATCGTACACGGCGCCGCCGGCGATGATAAAGTCCCAGCCTTCCAGTCGGTAGGGCGTCGGCTCGCTGCCGGCAAAGCCGGTCTCGTCGTCCCCGATCACCTTGTTCAGGGCGTAGTTGTCCGTTACCGTATTCGGCGGCTTGGCGTAATGAAAGTTGAAAATCGACACGAGCGGATTGGGATCGGTGATCTTTTTGTACTTGTTGGCGATGTTTTGAGCGATGAGATGCTGACATTCAAAGTCGGCTTCAGCGTCGGCGATGGTCTGCGCGATATGTGCTTGCCATTCGAGCGTCACGCCGCCGAAGTACGGCTCGTTGCAGATCTCATAGTAAAGATTGTCGAAATCCTTCAGTTCTTTGACGATCTTGCGAACCATTGCATCCTGCACGGCCAGGAGCTTTGGATGCTTGAGCGTATACACTTCGGTACGTTCCATCTTGCCGATGCCGTTGACATTGTTGGCGGCGTTCATCGGGCTGAGTTTCCACATGTCGTCCTTATACATCGGGCAGAAGAGCACCAGCTCGACGACGACACCGCGCTTGTCTGCCTCGCGTACGAAATTACGCAGGCGCTTGAAATATGCCGAATCCCACTGCGTCAGGTCGAATTTGTTGCCGCCATTAGCATAGCCCCGCTCATTGCTACGGGTCCAGGGACAGATCAATTTGTTCTTTGCCGGGGCCAGGGTGTTGTTTTGAATCTTAAAGGCGCCGACAGGCTCGCAGTAGGCGCCGCTAAAGGTCCGCGTCAGGTTAAAGCCCAGTGATTCGAGTGTTTTGAAGTATTTCTTATAGTCGAATGCCCGGTTGAGAAGAGCCCCGTAATGTTCGCCGGACGTGATGAGGATCGTCGGCTTGCCGCGCCAGAGGAAGTAATGCGGATTGGCCGGATGCAGTTGGATAGGTTGAGCCGCATGAGTTACATTGCCGAGTATTCCCGGCATCACCGCGCATACGAATGCTGAAAGTATTCTACTTTTCAGGTTAGACATATTCATTCCTTATTATAGCCCGTAAAGCGGTTTGAGTTGCTCTTCGGTGGGGAGCTGATCGTACCGTTCGCCTTTCGGCCCCATATAGCTGCCGTCTTTTTTCTTGAGTTTGACGGGCGTGATGGAGCCGTTGTCATTGTGGATTTCCACGATGGTGGTGGTTGAACGTGATTTCTTGTACGCACGTTCTTTTTCTTTTTGGTCTCTGTCGATTTGTTGGAGCAGTTCTGCAACGATAAACAGACCCGCTCCAATGGCTGCACCTTCGCCTTCCTCATGGGATTGGTAGCCGACAATACCCCCGATAATGGCGCCTTTAATCCCCTCTTCGAAAAGCGGGTGCAGCCGGAAGTCGCCACAGTTGTCATGGGTGCTTTCGCAACAGCCCCCACCGCCCAAGCCGATCAGTAAGGAGGTAATAAGTGCGATAGCCGTCGTTTGAGTTGTCATTTTGTTTTTCATTTCATTTCTCCCAGGTTCACGTTAGATCACCTCTGTGATTATACGCTTTTTGCATAAGGCCATCAAGCCTGTAAGAATAGACGGACGAAATGAAGATTCGTTACCGGGGTAGAGGAAAAAATATTGTAGCCCACGTGATTTCAGGTAGTTTTGGTCATCGTACCTCATAAACATAGGAAAAAGTCTCAATTTGTCGTTCAGATACTGTGCCGGGTTCGATTCGCTTTGCCCTTCTGCTGAAGCTCGGCAATCGCTTCTTTTGACATGACTTGAACGTGCTGCCCGGCATGGAGGATAATCTTGCATGCCAATTCGAAAAAAACGGCTTTCGTTATGACCTCATCAAAGGTCTTCCCAACGGCAACCTGTCCGTGGTTGCGCAGAATGGCGACGTCGTGCCGCTTCATTGCCGAAGTGATGGCGTCTGCCAGTTCGTGAGAGCCGGGGGTCAGATAGGGCACCACGGCCACCGGGCCGATGTAATAGGGTATTTCCGGGATAACAGAATAGTCTTCGACTTGTTGTTGGCGGCAAGACAGGATTGTCGCGTAGGGCGATTGATAATGCAAAACCACATTCACATCTGAACGTTCTCGGAAAGTCCCGGCGTGAAAACCGATTTCCTTCGAGGGTTGTTTCCCATTGAGAATTTCACCGTCGGCGACTCGGCACACGGCGATCTGATCCTTGGACATCGTGGACATCCACGAGTCCGTCGTAGTAATAAGCATGCGCTCGTCATCCACCCGCCGGGACAGATTGCCGCTGCTGCAAAGCACAAGGCCGTGCTCTGCAACCCGGCGGGCGGCCGCGACAAACTCTTGCACGTACGTCTCGGATATATTCTTCATAACGGTTCCTCTGCGACGTGTTCGGTGAGTTGATACTCCATCGGTTTAACGGCCGTTACGGAGCGTGACAACTCCTGACGATGAAGCCGCCTGATTTTTCTTCACGTTCCAGATCAAGTATGCCGTGCGCTCCGGCCTCCTCCAGCATCTGGCCGAAAGACCGGAAGCCGTAATAGGATTCGCTGAAGCCGGGTTTGCGACGCTTCAGCGTCTGCTTGATCATGGAACCCCATATCTTCTCCCCCTCCCCGCGTTCCTCCACCAAAGCTTCGTAGGTCTCGACAATCAGATCCCATGCCTCCTGCTTCTTATCTCCGGCCGGCTTGACGGCTTTGCCTACCGGGCCCTTTGCCGGCTTTCGGCTCGTCTCCTTGCCGCGGGTTTTCTTGCGGGGCGGATGAGGGCGAACGAGGTCGTCGTAATACATAAACTCATCGCAGTTTGCGACAAGCAAGTCCGAGGCCGAATTCTTGACGCCGACACCGATGACGATTTTGTTGTTCTCTCGCAGCTTGCTGACGAGCGGGGAGAAATCGGAGTCACCACTTATGATGACGAAGGTGTCCACGTGCTCTTTCGTATAACAAAGGTCGAGCGCGTCCACAACCATGCGAATATCGGCGGAGTTCTTGCCCGACTGGCGCACGTGCGGGATCTCGATCAGCTCGAAGGACGCTTCGTGCATCACTGATTTGAATTTTTCGTAGCGAGCCCAGTCGCAGTAAGCCTTTTTGACGATGATATTGCCCTTGAGCAGAAGCCGCTCGATCACCTTGTCAATGTCGAATTGGGCGTATTTTTCGTCGCGAACACCCAAAGCGACGTTCTCGAAGTCGCAGAAAAGAGCCATGTTCCTCGTCTCGGCCTCATACGTCATAACAAGAGCCTCCAGTAAATGGTTTTGTGCTCAGGATTCTTAAAAACCATCGTCTATGGCGCCGGCGTCGGCTTGCCCGTGGAACCCGACACTTAATTGTCTGTCGGTATTCGCCTTGGCCACAGATGTTATTGCTCGGTTCATCGATTTCGGTCACTCGCCACATCCAGGTTCCCTTCGACTACTGCGATGATCGTAGCAGTAGTCGAGGGGCAAGGCAAGAAAAAAAATCGTATCTTACCTCAACTCCGGTCTGGGTTGATAAAACGGGCTTGATTCATAGCCAGAGCCCTCGGCTGCGCTCGGAGTGATGATAAAACGTGGGGCGCGATGATTGGCACCAATTAAGCTTGATGTTCCGGATGAATTGGTTTATTTTTGTGGGCAACGATTGCGTTTGTAAAATCCAGATTATCGACACAAAAAAGGAGCAAACAAAATGGCCGAGTCTATGGGACAATTATACACCGAGCGAATGAAGCGTTACATCACGGCGATGCGAAATGAGAAGCCGGACAGGATCCCGATTCGGCCTTTTGTGGCCGAGTTCACAGCGAAATACGCCGGTTATACCTGCCAGGACGTGGCGCATGATTATAACAAGGCCTTCGAGGCGGCTGTTAAGTGCGCGAAGGATTTCGACTGGGACGCGGTGGTTGCCAATATGGTTTACGTCTGGACGGGCCTGACTCTGTCGGCCGGGCTGCGCTACTACGGCATCCCCGGCATCAATATTCCCCCCACGACCGGCTTCAATTATATCGAGCCGCCCGAAGAAAAGGCCTTCATGAAAGCGGACGAATACGATGAACTGATTGACGACCCCACCGGTTTTCTCTACAACACCTGGCTGCCGCGCGTCTCGACCGAGGTCACTAAGATCGGGGAGGCGTCCACCTACCACAACAACCTCGCACTGGTCAAAAGCGCCATGGCGATGATGCAATATTTCTACGCCTTCGGCCCGCAGGTCGCACGATTGCAAACCGAGTGCGGCACCGGCTCGGCCATCGCCGGTATCTTCAAGGCGCCGTTCGATATCATCGCCGACAAGCTGCGAGGCTATCTCGGATTGGTCCATGACATGGAGACGCAACCCAAGAAGGTGCTCAAGGCGTGCGAGGCGCTTATACCGCACCTCGTGCACGTCGGTCTGACGACCTCCGATCCCACCCACCGCGTGCCCATCGGTTTTTGGATGCACCGGGGGTGCGTGCCGTTCTTCAACCCGAGGCAATTCGCGTCCCACAACTGGCCGACACTCAAACCGTGCATCGAAGAGTTCTGGAAGAACGGCCACCAGACGCTTTTTTACGCCGAAGGTAAGTGGCTGCCCCAGTCCGACAGCTTCCGCGAGCTGCCGGATAAAAGCATCGTGTATCATTGCGACCAGGACGACATTTTCGAGGTTCATCGCAAGCTGCACGACAAATTCGCGATCAGCGGCGGTATCCCGAACCGAATATTGAGCTGGGGCACGCCCGAGGAAACGCGGGACTTCTGTTTGCGGGTCATCAAAGAAGTGGCCGGGGACGGCGGTTATATCATGGACGCCGGGGCGATTATGCAGGACGACACGAGCATCGAGAACATGAAGATGATGACAGAGGTCTGTCGCGAGCATGGCGTCTATTCATCGGGCAGCTATGAGACGCCGACCGACACGCCGCCGTGCGATCTGCCCGCGTCCATCGAATCGCGCGAAAACGTCAGGGGCATCACGGGCCGGCCGACGCCGCGCGTCAAGCCCGGCGTGTGTTTCCCCTGGGAGCAGCGCGTCAAGGACCTGCCCGAGATCACCGGCGACCCGGCTATGGTCCAAAAAATCTGGGAGGACATCGACGCCCTCGGAAATACATATATCTGGCAATTGCTACTGTCCTTCTAAACACTTTGTTAAGGTATCTAAAGAATGAGAAAAACCACGATACTGACTCGACGCCGCTTTCTCGGTTCCGGCGCGGCGGTGGCGCTGACTGCGGCGACTGGTGGGATCCTCGGATCGAGCTGCCGGAGCACGGAAAGCAATACAAAATCGAAAAAAATTCTTGTCGGAGCCCATCCCTGGGTTTATGCGGCGACTCAGCCGAACTACGACATCTATCCTGTGCTGGACGGGATCTTCTCCGACATGCGTTATGCGGGCCTGGACGGCATCGAGTTGATGCACACGGCGCTGCGCTACCCCGACGCGGTCGAGCGCATCGGGGCCCTCTCGAAGGACCACAACCTACCCGTCATTGGTACGTCTTTCGGCGGAGCCATGTGGGATCGGACGAAGCATGAGGCCGTCTTTGAAGACGCCCGTATCGTTGTGACACGGTTAAGCAGGCTGGGGGGGCGTACGCTCGGCACGTCCGTGGGCCGGGCACCGAAAACCAAGACCGCCGCACAGTTGGATGCGCAGGCGGAACTTCTGCGCGGGATCATGAAACTCTGTGGCGACAACGGCGTCGAACTGAATCTGCACAATCACACGTACGAAGTTGAAAACGACATGCACGATTTGAAAGGAACGCTCGAACGGATTCCGGAGGTTAAACTGGGTCCCGACCTCAACTGGCTCGTGCGGGGCGGCGTTGATCCGGCAACTTTCATCGAAACGTACGGCCGGAGTATCGTGTTCCTGCATCTACGAGACCAGAACGTTGATGGGACGTGGTCCGAAGCCATGGGTGAAGGTGACATGGATTACGTCGCCATCGGTAACGCCCTGCGCGCGGTGGGCTTCTCCGGCGATGCCGTGATTGAGCTTGCCCATGAGCGCGACCTCAAACCCACCCGGCCCCTGCGGGACAGTCTCAAGATGAGCCGATCCTACGTCAGAACAACTCTGGGCTTTTAGGGCCTTAATGGAGAACGCAAATGAATCGTACACTATCACGTCGGTCTTTTCTCAAGCAGGTCACTCTGGGCACGACAAGCGTGGCATTGCCATACCTCGTTCGTCCTTCGGCGCTGGGCAAGGCCGGAACCGTCCCGGCCGGCGAGCGGATTACGATGGGATTTATCGGTACGGGCAGTCACGGTATCGGTATGAATCTCAAAAGCTTTCTCGCTCAGCCGGATGCTCAGGCCGTCGCGGTCTGTGACGTCGATCCGGTCCACCTCAAGCAGGGACAAGACGCCGTCAATAAGAAGTACGGCAATACCGATTGCGCCACCTATAAAGATTTTCGCGATGTCCTGGCGCGCGACGACATCGACGCGGTGATGATTTCGACGCCGGACCACTGGCACGTGCCGATGTCGATCGCCGCCGCGAAAGCGGGCAAGGACGTCGAGTGCGAGAAGCCGACGCTAACCGTCGCTGAAGGTCGAGCGCTCTGCGACGTGATGAAACGTTACGGCCGCGTTTTTCAGTGGTCCACGGAGGACCGGTCGGTGGATGTGTATCACCGGATGTGCGAGCTGGTCCGTAATGGGCGGATCGGCAAGGTGCATACGATCCGCGTCGAACTGCCCAGTGGGCCGAATACGCCCGGCAATCCGAAGCCCATGCCGGTGCCCGAAGGTTTCGATTATGAGTTGTGGCTCGGTCCGGCGCCCTGGGCGCCTTATACCAAGGACCGTATCCACTGGAATTTCCGTTGGATTCAAGACTACTCCGGCGGCATGTTGACCGACTGGGGCGCGCATTTGCTCGACGGGGCGCAATGGGGAAATAATACCGAACATACCGGGCCGGTCGAAGTCGAGGGCACCGGCAAGTTCTGGCGGGACGGACTTTACGACACCGCTTATGAATATCACATTGAATACACGTACGCCGATGGGGTACGGCTCATCGTGACATCAGGCACGCCGAGCCTGCGGTTCGAGGGCACCGAAGGATGGATCGGCAATCGCGGCTGGCGCGCGAAACTGCAAGCCGAGCCGACGTCCATTCTCGACTCGGTGATCGGCCCCAACGAAATCCATCTCTATACCTGCAAAGGCGGCGAGCAGCGGAATTTCCTCGATTGCGTCAAATCGCGAAAAGACTGTTACTTCCCGCCTGAGATCGGACAGCGATGTTTCACGATCACCCATATCGGCAACATGTCCATGCTCTTGGGTCGAAAACTCCGGTGGAACCCGGAAAAGGAACGGTTCATTAACGACGAGCAAGCCAACCGGATGCTATCGAGGGCGATGCGAAGCCCGTGGAGACTATAAATTTATGATTTTCTATTTATGATTTATGATTGAGAAGGGACAAATCATGAAGGGAAGAAAACAGGGGCATTGTATAATCCTGGTGCTGGTTTTGAGCTTAGCCTGGTTATCATCAACGAAGGCAGTTTCTCTAACGGGTGATGATTTGTCGGCGTGGCGGAGTCCAACGGGGCAATGGCGGGTTGTGGGTGATGTTTTCAAGAATCCGTCAAATGAAAAACTGCTGAGTGCCAGGCCGGGGACGGGCGTTATCGTGAACGGGCCGACGGGCCGGACATCCAACCTGCTCAGCACGGCCGAGTTCGGGGACGTGAAGGCCCACGTTGAATTCATGGTCTCCAAGGATTCGAATTCCGGCGTGTATTTCATGGGTCGCTATGAAATACAGGTCTTCGACAGTTGGCAGAAAGAATCCGAGTATGCGGGGATCGAGTGCGCCGGTATTTACCAGCGATGGGACAATAACAGAAGCCCGAAAGGTTTCGAGGGACATTCTCCGCGAGTTAATGCATCCCTCCCGCCGGGCCGGTGGCAGACGTTTGATGTAATCTTCCGAGCCCCCCGATTCGATGTCGCCGGTCGGAAGGTGGCGAATGCCCGCTTCGAGAAGGTGATCCATAACGGCGTCGTCGTACACGCGGACGTGGAAGTCACCGGGCCGACGCGGGCCGGCACGTATAACGATGAGAAACCAACGGGACCGCTTATGCTGCAGGGCGACCACGGGCCGGTGGCGTATCGAAATATCCGGATCGAGCCGGCGGGGCCGCTGCCGTTCTTCGCATTTGACAATGCTGCGACAGATGAAAAGCACAAAACTCCCAAGGAACAAGTCGCATTGCTCAAAGAGCTGGGATACGACGGAATTAGTTCCCGCGGAGGCGAACACTTACCTGAGATGGCGAAAGAACTGGACACATACGGCCTGAGACTGTTCACCGTTTATCTCGGTGTCAACATCGATCCCGATCAGCCGGCGTACGGCCCGGAATTGCTCGACGCGATTGAGGTGATGAAGGGCGGCAACGGAATGCTCTGGCTCTTCCTGCGGAGCAAGAAATTCAAACCGTCCGATCCGGCGGGTGACGACCGCGCCGTGGAAATCATCCAGGAGATATCCGATAGGGCTGCGAAAGCCAACCTCCGGATTGCGCTCTATCCCCATCATGCCTTCTGGCTCGAACGCGTGGAAGACTGTCTAAGGATTGTGAAAAAAGTGAATCGCAAAAACGTCGGTGCGACCTTCAATCTGTGTCACTGGCTCCGTGTCGATGACGAGAAAAACATGAAGTCACTCATCAAAAAGGCGATGCCTCACTTGTTCGTCGTCACGATCAACGGCGCCGACAGCGGCGGCAAAGACTGGAAAACCCTGATTCAAACGCTGGACCGCGGTACGTTCGATATGCGGCGGTTCCTCAAGACGCTCACCGATGCCGGCTTCTCCGGCCCGATCGGCTTCCAGGGCTACGGCATCGGCGGCGACGCCCGCGACAATCTCAAGCGAACCATGAACGCCTGGCGCGAACTGAACGACGCCTTGAAATAGGCTCAAGTAGAACGGTGAAAATTAGTAAAAACAACAAAATGTAGCCGGACCAATGAATTCTCGCTTTGGAGGATGAATTCGTGAAGGTGATATATTCAATTGCATGTGTCTTTTTAATGGTCTTGTTGTTTTGTTGTATTGCAACGGCAATTCCTTCAGATCCTAATTCAAAGCCCACTCATGATGTTGCGATTACAAACGTTTCCGTGCCGTCAAATTGCATTCAAGGCGAAACAGTCCCTATCACGGTAAGTCTTTCCAATCAAGGCACTCGAAGAGAGACTTTTTGTGTAAAACTCACCGAGGACGCCTCCAGCAAAGAAATAGCCAGTAGAAAAATGGTTCTGGGTAAAGGATGGAGAGACGGATCGGGGGATGTTGCTGATTTAGTTTTTGATCCTACAGATCCTGGGATGAATTACTTTGGAAACCAGGTGTGGATGGAACGCGATGTCAATGGAGACAGCATAGATGATATACTTATAAGCGCTCCAAATTGGAATGATTGTAGAGGGCAAGTATATCTTTACTTTGGCGGAGGAGACATTAATCCTTCTTCACCTAATCTCGTTTTTTCAGGAGCGGATCCTAATACACATCTGGGAGGTTATGCCGGTACTTGCAGTGCTGATATAAACAACGATGGTCATGGGGATGTTGTGATTGGAGCACGCGGAACTCATGGCTATGATGGTCGAGTGTATATATTCTACGGTGGTCCCAAAATGGACACACAAGCAGACATGACTCTTGATGGCGAGACTGGTCAAGGCGGCAATTTCGGACTGACTGTAACGTCTGGGGATATCGATAATGATGGTTATGAAGATATCCTTGTTGGGGCTCAAATGTATGATCGCGGAAGGGGACGTGTGTATCTATTCTGGGGAGGAGAACCGATGGATACAACCGCAGACATTATACTTGAAGGGGAAGGCTATCCTGATGGTGAACCAATTATAGGTTATGGATCGCAACGTGTTGAGGTGCAGGGGTGGTTTGGAAGAAAAATAGCTGCAAGCGGTGATATAAACGGTGATGGGTATAAGGAGATTCTTGTCGGTGCTCGTCATGCGTTTGACCGTAACTATAACGGAAGCGCCTATCTATTCTTCGGGAATACAAAGCAAAAGATGGATGGACTTTGTGACTGTGTTTTCCGAGGAGAAAAGGCTAACGAACAGATGGGCTCATCAGTAGAATTGTTTGATATCGATAATGACGGATTCAGCGATGTCATAGTTGGTGCACGTTATGCCCGAGGAGGGCGTGGTTGCGTTTATGTGTATTGGGGCAAGAACGGTTTTAGCGGCCAGACTCCAGACCTAATCTTGCAGGGTGATCCATTGAGTAATATGGGGGGAGATGATATTGCATGTGGGCATTTCAACCATGACAGGTATGCAGATCTTTTGATTGGTGCTTACAACTATCCGGATGCCACAACACGAAGAGGACGTGCCTATGTGTTTTACGGTAGTGATCGGTTACGTACAGACACATGGAGAGATTATGTTTTTGAAGGAGAGCATGGTCCTTGTTATCAGTATTTTGGTGTTCAGCTTTCTACCGGCGATATTAATAATGATGGCTATGCCGATGCTTTGATAGGAGGTCCGGGGCATTCAGATATTCAGGGCAGGGCATATCTATATTACGGCCCCTTTGAATCTTCTGCCGAGATCACCTTTTACTGGGACACTACCAACGTCTCACCGGGCAAGAACACACTGAAGGCCGCTATGGCCCCGGTTGGAGGAGAAGAAGACGTAGCAGATAACACGATGACCAAGACTATTGAGGTTAAAGATCACTCGAAGGTACAATGACACTCATTGAGATCAGTGAATAAACAATAGATTTTTGAACGTAAGACAGGTCATATGCTTATTTCTTCTTTTTAATGCGGCCTTTGCTTTTCAGGCACGGTCCACACCGGGTGTCGCTGCACCACTGGCAGCAGAAACAATCCTTGCATTTGTGTTTGCTGCTGGCCGGATCGGGCTCGGGCTCGTACACCCAACCCGGAATGCCCCTGATTCTTCGGTATGCCATAACTTAACGTCTCATATCCTACTACATTCCTACGATCATCTTGATTCTTTCCTGATTACGTTCATGTGGGTGAAGTAGTTCGATCGAGCCCAGGATTCTGTGCTTGTTTCCGTATATAAAAACACGGTATAATGAGGATTATTGGCTGTAGAAAGGGGCATCGATGGAACGACGGACATTTCTGAAAGTGTCGGCGATGGGCGCGGCCGTGGCTGCTTCCGGAAGTTATGGGGCGAGGTTATCGAAGAGCAAACGCCGTAAGCCTAACATTCTGTTCCTATTCACCGACCAGCATAAGGCGAGTGTGATGGGATGTGCCGGCCATTCTATGGTCAAGACGCCGAATCTCGACCGGCTGGCCAACGAAGGCACTCGATTCACCCGGGCATATTGCACGGACGGCATTTGTGTTCCCTCACGGACGTCGATCTTCACCGGACTCTATCCCAGAACGACGGGCGTGATCTACAATAGCGATAGACCACCCTATCCGCAGAGGCTCCATCCTCTCCATTCCCTGCTCAGGGCGAACGGCTACGTCACGGGGTGTTTCGGTAAGAGGCATTTTCCCCGCGGCCTCAACGAGCGGGACTGGGACGCCTCCTGCACAACCATCAATCCCAAGCTCGATCCCTCCGACGAGAACTATTGGGACTGGATCCGAGAACGGGGCGAATACGACTCACACAGCCGTGATTTCAAAGCATCGCACAGCGCCTCGCTGATGGCCCATATTTCACACACCTCCGGCGAAAATCGCACGACCGCTTATGCCGCCGATAAAAGCATCGAATTCCTCCGGAAAGCGAAGCAAGCGGATCGCCCATTCTTCTGCTGGACATCATTTATCTATCCGCACCAGCCGTACACGCCGCTGGAGAAATGGGCCAAACTCTACGAACTCGATAAAGTTGAGCTGCCCGGAAATATCAGCGAGCCTGTGGAGCATCTCCCGCAACGAATGCGCGAGTGGCGGACGCGGACGAAGCCGCCCTGGAACTGCGGTACGGCGGCCGAAAACCACGCGATTTATCGTCGATACATCGCTTACTACTATGCGCTCGTCAGCGAAGTGGACGACCACATCGGGAGGGTGCTCTCGGCGCTGAAGGACCTGGGACTCGCAAACGATACGATCGTTATCTATTCGTCGGACCATGGGGACTTCGTGGCGAGCCACGGCATGGTTGAAAAATGCGCCGTCGGTCATAACGTCTATGAGGATACCTTGCGGATTCCGCTGATATTTCATTGGCCGGGTAAGTTTGCAAAAGGTGGCACTTATGATGGGCTGACCGAGCTGACGGATTTATATCCTACGCTGCTGGAGCTAACCGGCCTTTCGCGTCCCGCCGGAAGCTACTCTCTGCCCGGCCGCTCACTTGTACCCCTGCTGACGGGTGGGACTCTCTCAGGGAAATCGTATGTCATCTCGGAAAACTGGTCGCAGGTGGCGGTCATTGGCGAACGCTATAAACTGGGCACGTGGATTACGCCTTCGTCAAAGTATGCCACCTGGAACTGGGGCAAGACACATCCGGGGATGCTGTTCGACCGGCAAAACGATCCGCTCGAAGTGAACAACCTGATCGACGATACGCAGATGAAGCGCGTCCGGGAAAAATTGCGCGGTTTCCTGACTGAATGGGAAGCTCGCACTCCCGACGACGGCAAAAGGGCCGCGTTTAGGTCCTTCAACACCACCTGATATGCACAAAGATCATTGGATCGAGTGGCCCGTCTGTCCTCCTCCTCAAGATACATATCTTTGATCCGGCAAATAAAGGAGTGCATTTTCTGCTGTCTTTGGTAGTATAATGTAATAACTGAACTTTTGCAAAATTGAAGTTAGGCATACTTTTGGAAAGAAAAAATCTTGTCTCTTGATTTTTTCTTTCTAAAAAACCGATGTGTAATGTCGCACGGGACAACATGTTATGATCTGACCGTCAATGATTGTCAGAAAATCAT
>Ga0272442_10005954_pt1 | contig 16175 bp, 14 predicted proteins | sample SSMForm2O_FD_200262 | JGI IMG/M metagenome (GOLD analysis project Ga0272442, IMG submission 200262) | Marine sediment archaeal communities from Little Sippewissett salt marsh, Falmouth, MA, United States - SSM-Form-2O | ecosystem: Environmental > Aquatic > Marine > Wetlands > Sediment ...
GTAGCTGTTAAAGAGATGATCAATCTGGCATCAGACCCAACGATGCATGAGATGATCGTTAAGAATTTCGAACGCGAGTCAGATATGCTCGCAACCCTTTCCCATCCCGCTATACCACGTATTTACGACTATTTCAGCCATGAAAGCAGCTCTTACCTTGTAATGGAATTCATTGAAGGGCAGGATCTCGAAGCGATTCTAAGAGAAACCGAAGGTTTTCTGGATGAGGAACAAGCTATTTCATGGGCCATTGAGCTCTGTGACGTGCTCAGCTATATACATAATCACAAGCCTCAGCCAATTGTATTTCGGGATATGAAACCATCCAATGTAATGATCGATCAGCTGGGTCATATCCGGCTTATCGACTTCGGTATCGCCCGGAATTTTCAGCCTGGCGAGAAAGGAACCATGATCGGCACCGAGGGTTATTCACCACCCGAACAGTATCGCGGTGAAGCTTCTCCGGCAGGTGATATCTATGCCCTTGGAGCTACACTTCACCATCTTCTTACAAAAAGGGACCCGCGTGCCGAACCACCCTTCTCATTTGCTGAACGCCCTATACGTGCTATAAACCCAGCTGTTTCACCTCAACTCGAAGAAGCCATCAGGGTTTCACTGGCTTATGATCCCAAAGATCGTTATCCAAGCACTGAGTTGTTCAAACAGGCGCTGCTCGGTGTGGCAAATGATACCGGTATCCTGAATTCAGTAAAATTGAAAACAGCACTCACGCGAGAAGGAGATGTAAAAGATCTTTGGTCATTCGAATGCGAAGATGAGCTTCGAGCTTCTCCACTTGTTCACGAGGGCGCGGTTTTGATCGGGTGCTATGATAACAACCTTTATGCATTGGATGCAAAATCCGGAAAATTCTTGTGGAAATACGCAACTGAAGGCGGAATCGCAACCAAACCTACCGCGTTCGATGATATGGTTTTCTTTGGGTCAGAAGATCACCGTATGTACGCAGTTTCCCTGGAAACTGGCCAAATCATTTGGTCATACTATACAGAAGGACCTATCCGTTCTTCACCTGTGATTTATGAAAATCATCTCTTTTTCGGATCTGATGATACCTACCTGCATGTGGTCAACATGATGTCAGGGCAGCGGGCGTGGAGAGCGAATGCCGCAAGTGCAATACGTTCTACACCGCTTGTAATTGATGATCGTGTCTTTTTTGGTTGTGAGACCGGTGATTTCTATTCATTCGATTTCCGGGGTGAGATGAAATGGCGGTTCCATGCTAAAAGAGCTGTAACATCCTCTCCGATTATTGTCGACGGTGTTCTTTACTTTGGATCTCTGGATTGGACACTATACGCAGTAGAAGCAGAGGCTGGATGGCAGTTGTGGCGGTTCCGGATGGGACGCCAGGTTGTCTCATCCCCTGTTTATGCCGAAGGAAAAATTTACACAGGTTGTGCGGATGGTCATGTATACTGCGTAGATGCATCCTCAAGTCATGAGGTATGGCGCTACAAAACCGAACATCAGGTTACAGCAACCCCTGTTCTTGTTGAGGATTCGGTGTATATTGGATCTGTTGACGGCGCGATGTATTGTCTGGATATGCGATCAGGAAGATTGCGCTGGAAATATCGAACGGATGGGCCGATTACCGGCACAGCTTTTGTAGATGAATCTACAAATACACTATATATAGGTTCACTGGATCATAAAGTTTATGCTCTACTAACCTAATTAAAGAGGCTAGCATTCATGGCAAAACCAGCTGCAAATCCCCTACTTCGTGCCCTGCAGCGGCTCCTGGGCATCTCCGATAAATCAGGAAAAACTCCAGGCCCCGACAGCCTGGACACCGCACCGTTAATTCCACAGGCGCAGGAAATTCTCGCCGCAGAACTTCCACAGAAACGTATGCTGGTCGCCAGCGCTCAATCAACCGGCCTGGAAAGAAGCCACAACGAGGATTCCCTCTTCTTCATGCACTCCAATTCCCAAGGACAGGAGCTGCCATCTGATTTCGGCCTCTATATTATCGCTGACGGCATGGGAGGCCACAGAGCGGGAGAACTTGCCAGTGCAATTTCTGTCAATACTGTTGTAAACTATCTGGTCAATCAAATCTTTTTACAACTTTACAACTCCGGTACTGAATCTGAAAACCAGCCCCTCCAGGAACTTGTAAAGGAAGCAATGGAAGATTCCAATCTTAATGTTGTGGAAAAGGTACCGGGAGGTGGAACTACACTGACCACCGTTGTCTTCCTCGGCAGCCATATCACCATCGGGCATGTTGGAGACAGCCGGGCTTACATATGCTCTGATGACTCCATGAAACAGCTGACAAGGGACCATTCTCTGGTTGAGCGCCTCTGTGAACTGGGCCAAATAACGGTTGAGGAGGCAGCCGTACACCCCCAACGCAATGTGCTCTACAGGGCAATTGGCCAGGGAGCCAATCTTGAAGTTGATATCGCCACCTATCCTGCTCCACAGGACGCAACGCTGGTCCTCTGTTCGGATGGATTATGGGGTGTAGTTGACGACGAAATGATGCACAGGATCATCACAGATGCACCTGATCTTCAGCAAGCCTGTAATGATCTGGTTTTTGCCGCCAATAACGCTGGTGGCCCCGATAACATTTCGGTTATTCTGGTTTACTTCCCACCCTCGTAATCACCTGGAGGTGTCCCTTTGACGGGGGAGATAGATTATTACAGCCTTCTGAATATACCTCGAGACGCCGACCTGGATACAATACAGCGCGCGTATCGTAAAGCTGCGAAAAAGGACCATCCTGATAAAAGCACGGAGGTCGATGCGACCGAACGTTTTTTAATACTAACTAAGGCTTATGAAACCCTTTCAGATCCGGAGCTGCGTGCCGCTTACGATCAAGAAATAGAAGAAGCTGAAATTGAACAACTCAAGAACGCAAGCTACACATGCCAGGTCCTGAGCAGCAGAAAATGCCTGCTGCAATTAGGAGAGCCTCAGGTACATTATCTATTGTTGGATATTAAACCAAACGAAGACATCCCTGTTTTTCGGCCCCCAATCAATGTCAGTATCGTAATTGACAGATCAACATCCATGCGTGGCCCTCGTCTGGATCAGGTTCGTTCAGCCACAATAAAGATATTAGATAGCCTGGAAAAAGGAGACAGGGCAACTGTCGTCGCTTTTTCAGATAAAGCAGAAGTTATCGTCTCAGCGGACCAGGCACAAAATGTTAACGTCGCCAGAGCACGTTTGAGCATGCTTCAAGCAGGAGGCGGAACGGAAATCGGCCAGGGAATGCAATTAAGTATGGAATCAATTCAACAGAGTTTCCTCCGGGATGGAGTAAACCATCTGATTCTATTAACCGACGGCAGAACCTATGGTGATGAAGATCTCTGTATTTCGCTGGCGAAAAAAGCTGCTGAATTGGGCGTCACAATCAATTCACTTGGTATCGGTTCTGATTGGAATGACCTGCTTTTGGACGATCTATCATCCAGGACCGGGGGAAGTGTGCTATTCCTTGATTCGCCTTCGGTTATTACCGCCTTATTGAGCAAGATATTCCACAAGCTTGAACGTGTAGTTGCCAATCGGGTTACAATTGATGGGGCTTTCGCCCAACAGGTCGACCTGCGCTCTACCTTTCGATTGGAACCGGATCCACTTCCGCTCGGTGACCAATTCCCCCTGATTCTGGGCCATCTGCCCCGCGATGGTAGAATTCGATTGCTCCTTGAGATGGTTATTCACCCGATCGGTCAAATCTCCCATTTGGAAATGGCCCATCTGACCGTAGATGGTGATATACTCGGAGCAAACATTGATTCGATTCCGCTTTCCTTAAAAATTGACATTCCGGTCAGTGAAGAGCCTGATATGGATCCACCTCCACAGGATATTTCACAGGCTATCAGTAAGATTTCTCTCTATGAGATGCAAGAGAAAGCCAGGCACGAGGCAGAAATTGGCCAGGCTCAACAAGCAGCCCGGCGTCTTGAAAACCTGGCAACACAGCTGCTTGCTGCAGGAGAACGCGAACTTGCCAAGGCTGCACTAAATGAGGCAGCCCGCGTCACACATACCCGGAAGTTTTCCAGCCAGGGCGGCAAGTTTTTGAAGTATGGAACTCGCGCATTGCTTCTGCCAGCTAAAACGGAGGACTCATGATAAGGTGTCCCAATTGTGGACATCAGGAATTCGTTGGAACCATTTTTTGTAGTGAGTGTGGAACTCGTCTTGTCCATCTTTCCTCCATGCCCACTATTAGAGTTTCACGCGAATCCATAGACCGCGAAGCTGTCGTCACGAAACCGACAACACCAGAAGGCCCAGTTCTGGAATCCGGCGCCCTGCTCGGTTTGAAGGAGATTAAATCCAGGGATATTCTTTCCCTTGTCGGGCGCAGCAACTTCACACTGGGGAGAACAAAAAAGAAACAGGCAATCATGCCTGATGTAGACCTGACTCCGTATAATGCATATGATTACGGGGTATCAAGAATTCATGCAGAAATACGCCTTACAGATCAGGGCATCTATGTAATTGACCTTGACAGTTCCAATGGTACACTTGTCAACGGTCATTTTCTTGAACCCCAACGCCCTTTCCCAATTCGACATGGTGACATTCTTCAATTGGGGCGGATGAGACTGCAGCTAATTACTCGCTTGAGATGAGAGGAATTCTATGCCCATACCCGTACTTGTGCATGTCAGTAATGAAGATCCAATCAGAGCGGAAATTGAAGAAGTTCCAGAAGCTACAGATACTTTCGTTACACTGAATAATCCACGACGTAGAGATGGAAAAGACCTTCCGCATGTTCTGGAAAATGTGGTTTCGATTATCCTTCCGATGCACCGCGTTAGCTACATAGAACTTTTGCCAACAGCTGATGAAGAGGACATTATCAGTTTCGTCCGGGAGTAGAAGCAGTATATGTCCAGAAATCGCAGAAGAATCCTCGTTGTTGATGATGAGCCACGGATGATCCATTTTATTCGATTGAACCTCGAACATGATGGCTTCGAGGTTTCCGAAGCGGCTTCCGGCTCTCTTGCCCTGGAACAGCTCCGAGACCAGATGCCAGATCTAATATTGCTCGATATCATGATGCCGGATCTCGATGGTTTTGAAACACTTCGATTCATCCGTGATCTTTCCTCTGTCCCCGTCATTATGCTCACTGCAAAGGGCGAGGAGGAAGATAAGGTTCGAGGCCTTGAACTTGGAGCTGACGATTACATCACCAAACCCTTCAGTCCACGTGAACTTGTAAGCCGGGTTCGTGCTGTGCTGCGACGAACTGAGCTTCCCAGTCCAACTCAACATGATCTTATCGAAGTGGATAAACGTCTGAAAATTGATTTCGACCGTCGTGAAATCTGGGTCGATGAAGAACTTGTAAAGCTGAGGCCTACAGAATATAAATTACTCTACCACCTTGTGCAGAATGCTGGCTGGGTAGTTCCGCACGAGCAGCTTCTCGCTAAAGTCTGGGGATATGAATACAGGGATGAGACCCACTATTTAAGGCTGTACATTAACTACCTGAGGCAGAAACTCGAACTCGATCCTTCCAATCCTAAATACATCCTTACTGAACGTGGGGTTGGCTACAGATTTGTTGATTACCGCAGGCAGCAAACGTCCGAATAACCCTATTGGTATAGAATGGCAAACCATAAGTTCCTTTTCTTAATCCCAATCCGATCCCTTGCTGGTTGAATCCTGCTCAAGTAGAATACATTAAGCTTTACTATAGAGAATCCGGAAAGGAATCACCGTGCCACGTCAACGCATCCTTTTAGTTGATGATCATGAAGTTGTTCGCCTTGGTTTGCGGGCGCTTTTGGAGAAAAACCCGAACTTTGAAGTTGTTGCCGAAGCAGCAACTGCAAGAGAAGCCATCGAAAAAACACAGACCCACAAACCTGATGTCATCGTTATGGATATCAGATTAAAAGGTGGATCTGGAATAGAGGCCTGCCAGGAAATAACAACAAAATACCCGAACACACGCGTCATAATGCTTACGTCCTATGCCGAGGATGAAATGCTGTTTTCCGCAATTCGTGCAGGTGCTGCGGGATACGTCCTCAAACAGATCGGAGGGGATGATTTAATCGATGCTATCGAGGCAGTTGGACGTGGAGAAGCGCTGCTTGACCCTGCCGTCACACAGCGTGTGTTCCAGGAAGTTCGAAAAGCAGCAAGGGAAGAGGAAGCATCTGCTTTTGCTGACCTCACTCAACAGGAAATGCATGTCCTCCAGTTAGTCTCGGAAGGCCGCACGAACCGACAGATTGCAGAGATGCTCTTCCTCGGTGAGGGAACTGTGCGGAATTACGTCAGCAGTATCCTGTCCAAACTTAATGTGCGCAATCGTGCCGAAGCCGCAGCATATGCCGTAGAACACAACCTCAAAGATTATCTGTAATCACATTCTCATCCAATAAACAAAAAAAGACCACTCAATGAGTGGTCTTTCACCAATCATGGTATTAGTTTGGAATTTGAACGTTACATCGGGAGATCTGTGTGCGGCCTCAGATCGTCATCCCGGAAGCGCATAGCCTGATACGCCAGACTATTCATCCAATCACGGACAGTTCTTTCAAGTGTATTCAATAAACTCAATTGTTTTGCAAGCACACGGATCCTGTCACCTGCATCACGGCAAATATCCTGGACCAAGTGAATATTCAAATCATCAATAATGGGAATGGCCGAAGCGATATCTTCGAATAGAGTATTTTCCCGAACGAGAAATAAACGTTCCGGAGTCTCAGAGAGAAATGATCTGGGAAAATCAATCCCCAATTCGCTCAACGAATCAAGTAAACCCTGGCGAACCCCCATGCTTTCCTGATTTAATGCATTTTTCTTGATTCGAATCTCCTCCAGGATATCCCGGAGAATGCCTATGGATGATGATCCTGCAAGGAACAACCGTTGAACAAGAAGATTAAAATCACTTTCATCCCCAATCCGCAGGCATTCATTGATGATTTGCTCTGCCTCCATGCGGATATAAGAACGTTCTGCGTATATCAACAGCTCGTCCAGGGGATCAGACACGTCTCACATCTCCTTCTCTTCAGCAATCCTGGCGGGTAGGTTGTAGAGGAAATCCCAGGCATAAATACCATGGTGGTGCCCATCCTTCCAGAAGATCCGTAGAGCATAATTTCCAACAAGCTCTACTCGATCAAGTTCAGCCCAATCATTCATTCTGAGTGGGATCTGCATCTGGCCGCTGCGGGCTTGCTTCTCCCGCTCAACCTTGCAATCAGCACACGGGCAGTGTGAACGCAAAGCGGAAAAATCATAGGATTTCACCTCGCCATTTTCCCACTTGATGCGAACTGTCTTTTGTGCTTTCTGAATCTGAATCTCAACAGGCTGCACTTGTCACCCTCCTGTTTGAAGGGAGCACATCCTAGCCCAGTTTATCAAAAAATGCAAATGCTACTCATTAATTCGCTCTAAATAATCTTCTGCACCCCACCCCCTGATTGAAGAATCATTCAGGCTCTCCAGATACCACCACCTGTAGCCGTCTGCATCTGAAGGTCCCCCTACAACCGTGTAAACCTCATCTTCTTCTGCCAGGTAGAGCATTTGTGAAACAAGTGAAGGATATTCTCGCAGCCGCAATCCCTGACCTTCTGTATAACTTACTACCACAGTATCTCCTGCAGTGTAATTCAGAATGTTCAGGGCAGATTGAGTGCTGGAAGGAGTAGGTGTAAACTGTCTCCCTCTGCCTTCCGGCGTAGAAAAGGTATAGGGAATGACAGTCGAGCCGTTCAATCCTTCTGGCTCAGCTTCTCTGGAAGGAAAAATCTTCGGTAAAAGAACCAGGAACAGCAGCGTCAGGAGCAGCCCGCTTAAAAAACCAATCATAGGAAATAGCAGCTTTATAAAACCAGCTGACCGCTTCACGATTCAGACGCTCCTGTGCGGCCTGGTGAATCCGGCAGGTGAAGAGCGGCATACAATGGATGCGGACGCTCAGCAGGACAAATTACTTTCAATGATTTGTGTTTTACGGAAAAATTCAAGGGCGGTTCCATTTGATGCGGTTCTCCATCCATATGTACTGTCAGTTTTTCTTCTGCTTCAAAATTGGCCTCGGAAGCCTGGAAATGGACAACTCCAGGCCGTTCATTCAAGTCTCCCCTCAGAATCTGAAGAACAATCCACAGCGCATCTGCCATGTTTTTTCCTTCGAAAAGCCAGAAATCCAGAAGCCCGTCATCGACCTTTGCCTCAGGTGAGAGTTCAACAATACCGCCTGCATAGGATCGAATATTTGAAGCAATAGCCATTATAAAGCGACGTTCCCATGTTCTATCTCCCGATGAGACGCGCATGGGCACACCAATGTATTTCATCGTGCTTACAAGGGCCTGGCTTGCATAATGAGCCATCCCGAAGGTTTTTTCCCATCGTTCACGCGGTTCCAGGGCACTCACAACCTGGGCATCAAGTCCTATTCCGGTCCACATCAGGAATGCGAGGTCATTGCACACACCCACATCAACTTTCCGAATGCTTCCTTCAACCAGACGACGAGCAGCCTCCTCAAGTGCATACAGGTGAATCCAATCCAACCCTCGGAGACCTAACTCCTGCGCCCATACATTTGCTGTTCCAGCCGGCAGGACTCCCAGAGAGGTCTCACTTCCTGCGAGTGCAGCTGCAACAGTTCCTACCGTTCCGTCTCCTCCAGCTACAAAGACAGCATCCTTATTCTGGAGGACGGCATTTTTAGCTAATTCGGTAATACTCTGTCCCTCCTCCGGTTCATATACATCGATCTCCCACCCACCCCTCTCAAGTTCACGGACAGCCCTGGAGAGCAGCGATCTTGATGGAACAGGACCGGCAGCATTATTATGAATCAAAGCAGCTATCTTTTTCATCCTTTCCTCCGCTCCACATTATAATCTGAACTGAACAGACTGTAAGGTATAATCATTTGCCCGCGACCATTTCTGATATTAGAATTCTTTTGATCAGGAGAAACTGTGGACATAAAACCCGGAACTTTGATATCAAATCGCTACTGGATCCTCTCACATTTGGGAAGAGGCGGTATGGCTGATGTATACCATGCACAAGATAAAAATTTGCTGCGTGATACAGCTATCAAACTCCTGCATACCGAATTATCAAATAACACAGAATTTGTCGAGAGATTCCATCATGAAGCACGTGCTGCAGCAAATCTCAGTCATTCAAACCTCGTCACTGTGTTCGATTTTGGCCTGGATGGAAATATTGCGTACCTTGTCATGGAGTATATCGAAGGCCAGGATCTAAAAAGCTACATAAGGCAAAACGCCCCCCTTCCTGTCTCTGAAGCAGTACGCCTCATGAAACAAATTTGTTCAGGCGCTGGCTATGCGCACCGCGCAGGCCTTGTCCACTGTGACCTGAAACCTCAGAACATCCTCCTCACCAAAGATGGACGTGCAAAAATCGCAGACTTTGGCATTGCACGAACACTTGCAGACATTAATCCTGATGAACACACTGAAATAATCTGGGGCAGCCCGCAGTACCTGGCTCCCGAGGTTGCTGCCGGGGGTGCACCTTCAGCTGCCAGCGATGTATACTCACTTGGCATTATGTTGTTTGAAATGGTAACTGGTTCTCTGCCTTTTATGGATTCAAATGCAGAAAAGTTGCTTGATAAACACCTAACGCAACCGCCGCCATCACCTCGTAGTCTTAACTCTGACATACCAGGCACACTCGAACAAATTATTCTTAAAGTACTCTCCAAAGAACCTTCCGCTCGCTACCGCACAGCGGATCAGCTTGGACGTGTATTGAAAGTTTTTGAAGATAAAGAAATCAGACTTAATGAGGAAATACCCCCGATCACTCTTCACGTAGAAGATGAGACAAACGCGAAAACAGAGATGTTTCCACCTCCAGATATCAAAAGAATTAACTGGCTTGCTATTGCCCTGAGTTTGTTGGCCTTCGTAGCTGTTGGCGGTCTGATACCTTACTGGATCTGGATATGTCTGCTGTACCCAACCTGCCCGATCAATATCCCTTAGCAGGATTTCTAGCAGGGCATCTCATGCTGCGGTATAATTCCTCTGACCAATTGTATTATCACTATTCGGAGAATAAATAGTATTCATGAACAGACCGAAAAAAGATCTACAACAAAACAGCCCCATGGGTAGAAGCTCACTAATAGTATTGATGCTCATTGTCATTGTAGCGGTGCTTATCATCCGATTTAATGGCAATATGCCTCAGGATGATCAGCTCTTCTTTAATCAGATGGCTGATTTGATCAAGCAGGGTGAGATTGCCCAGATCCTTGTTGATGAGAATGAACTGGAAATTGTAATGCGTGACGGCAGTACTGCATTCTCACGCAAAGAACCATCTTCCAGTTTGGTGGAACAGTTAGGAAACCTCGGGGTAACTCCTGATCAGCTTTCTGCAGAGAATTTCCAACTTGAAATCAAAGAACCCAGTGACTGGAACACGGTTCTCAGCCTTATTACCTATATTCTTCCAGCCTTGCTTGTAGTCGGCCTGATGGTATTCATGCTGCGCCAGGCGCAGGGCTCAAACAATCAAGCCCTTTCTTTTGGAAAAAGCCGCGCACGCATGTTCACCGGCGATCAGCCTACTGTGACTTTCGACGATGTTGCAGGTGTTGAGGAAGCGCAGGAGGAACTGTACGAGGTCGTAGAATTCCTGAAAGAACCAGAGAAATTTATCAGCCTGGGAGCAAGAATCCCAAAAGGCGTACTGCTTATGGGTCCCCCGGGAACAGGAAAAACCCTGCTTGCCAAAGCAGTATCGGGAGAAGCTGGCGTCCCGTTTTTTACAATTTCCGGCTCGGAATTTGTTGAAATGTTTGTCGGCGTCGGCGCAAGCCGTGTGCGCGACCTTTTTGAGCAGGCAAAGCGTCACTCGCCCTGTATTGTATTTGTGGACGAAATTGACGCAGTAGGCCGCCAGCGCGGCGCTGGATTAGGCGGCAGCCATGATGAACGGGAACAAACACTCAATCAGCTCCTCGTGGAGATGGATGGGTTTGATACGGATACAAACGTTATTATTATGGCAGCAACAAACCGCCCGGATGTACTTGACCCTGCACTGCTCCGCCCTGGCCGCTTCGACCGCCGTGTCATTCTCGACAGGCCGGATATGCGAGGCCGCGAAGCAATTTTGAATATACACGCTCGAGGTAAACCGATAGCTTCAGAAGTGGACCTCGGAACCATAGCAAAGGCGACTCCCGGCTTTGTAGGCGCCGATCTTGAAAACCTTGTTAATGAAGCTGCGATTCTGGCAGCCCGGAGAGATAAAAAGATCATCACAAATGATGAACTAGAAGAAGCTGTAGAACGCGTCATAGCAGGACCCGAGAGAAAGAGCCGCCTTATTACCGATGAAGAGAAAAAAATCGTGGCCTACCATGAAGCCGGTCATGCTGTTGTCATGCATGTTATTCCAGAATGTGATCCTGTTCATAAGGTCAGCATTATCTCACGAGGAATGGCAGGTGGATTTACACTGGCATTACCCGAGGAAGACCGCATCCTCATTTCACGTAACAAGCTGCTAGCTGATATCACTGGCAGCCTTGGCGGCCGTGCAGCAGAAGACCTGGTATTCAACGATATTACGTCCGGCGCTTCTCATGACCTCGAGCAGGTAACCAAAAAAGCAAGAACCATGGTTACCCGGCTTGGTATGAGCGAAAAACTTGGGCCAATGGTCTACGGGCAGAAAGAGGAGCTTGTCTTCCTGGGAAGAGAAATCTCAGAACAAAGGGATTACTCCGAAAGTATTGCTGAGATCATTGACGGCGAAGTTCGCCATATCGTTGAAGCTTCCTATGAACGTGCTATCGATATTCTTACCAACTACAGATCTCAACTGGACCTTATAGCGCAGACCTTAATTGAACAGGAGACGCTCGAACGGAAACAGTTTGAAGGACTTTTCGACGCGGAAGTACCCGCAAAGAATGGCGGCACTCCTTATCAGCTTGCAAGCAAGAACTAAAAAAAAAGCGGCTTTCAAACCTGCGAGGACTGCCTGGACCAACCCCAGGCAGTCCATTTTTTTTGTAGGAACACACAGTTGTGCAGTGATATAATTCCGAGGGAAGAAGCTTCACCTCCCGCACAGAAAGCTTTCCTGGATCTGGAAAGACAGAAAGATCAGGGGGCACTGTGAAATCCACAATCCATTTTGCCCTATGGAGGAAACCAATTCGTGAAATCATCTAAACGACCTGGACCAAAGACCCTGGCATATTTGCAGCGGGACAAAGCAGTCGTTTCACCATCCTACCCTCGAGCATACCCTTTTGTTATGGATCACGGAGCAGGCTCTGAAGTTTGGGATGTTGATGGAAACCGTTATATCGACCTGGCAGCAGGAATTGCGGTTTGCTCAACTGGTCACAGCCACCCAAAAGTTGTTCAGGCTATCAAGGACCAGGCTGAAAAATTCCTGCACATCTCTTCTGATTTTTATCACCCGCGATGGATCGAATTCTCCGAAAAACTGGTTTCAACGGCTCCATTTGAGGAACCGGCAAGAATTTTTCTGGCGAATTCTGGTGCAGAAGCTGTTGAAGCTGCCATCAAACTCGCCCGTCACCATACAGGCAGGCAGCAGTTTATCGGCTTCTACGGTGCCTTTCATGGACGCACAATGGGCGCTCTGGCATTTACGGCCAGCAAACCTGTCTATCGCCAGGGATTCCAGCCTTTGATGAATGGTGTAGTTCATGCGCCCTATCCCGATCCCTACAGGCCTATCCTGGAAAACAATGGGCGGGATTACGGCGAAACTGTTGTTGAATACATTGAAAATGTTATTTTGAAACACGCCGTTCCTCCGGAAGACTGTGCAGCCATTCTTGTTGAACCGATACAGGGAGAAGGCGGGTATGTTGTTCCAGCAGATGGTTTTTTCCCGGCCCTGCGAAAACTATGTGATAAATATGGAATCCTGTTGATTGATGATGAAGTTCAGGCAGGTGTAGGCCGTACAGGCAAATGGTGGGCTATCGAACACTGGAATGTAGAACCTGATATCGTCTGCTTTGCCAAAGGCATTGCATCAGGCGTTCCGCTTGGAGGCATTCTCGCAAAAGAAAGCGTCATGGACTGGCCAACAGGTGCTCATGGCAATACATATGGCGGCAACCCCCTGGCCTGCAGTGCCGGTCTGGCTACACTTGAATTGATCGACTCTTCATTCAGGGAGAATGCAGCGGAGATTGGCACCTATTTCCTGGATGCACTTGCCGAAATCCAGGTACGCCATCCAAGTATCGGTGATGTACGCGGCAAAGGTTTAATGATCGGCATTGATTTTGTTAGAGACAAAACCTCCAAAAAACCGGACAAGCTTCTCCGCGATAGAGTGGAAGAGATTGCATTTGAAAAAGGCCTAATTACTCTTGGGTGCGGCGACAGTGTTCTTCGGCTTGCCCCCGCACTGAACATTTCCAGGGACATAGTAGATGAATCACTGGAAAAGCTGGAAGCTTCCATAACCCTGGCTGAGAAGGAGAGATAACTCACCTGTATGCTGCCTGATTTCAGGATTCGGCAACGCGACTATCTTTTGGAAATCTCAAGATCGATAACTGAAGAACTCGATCTGCGCACCGTGCTTGCGCGCCTCCTGCGCGCCTCAGCCGAACTCCTGGCAAGCCATGCAGGTTTGATCGGCTTGCGTGAAGAAAATGGTGATTGGCGAATCGCAGCATCCTATGGAATCAACCCTGCATTTCTATCACACCTTGAACCTCTCTTCAAAGAAATCCCCGAATCGGAAGACCCCGGCAGATTTGAAATTATGGAGGTCAATACCCGCTTGCAGCGAATCATCCAATCCGCATCTCACGGCATGCTTACAAGCGTTGGACTTCCGCTTCTGATCGAGCAGAAAGTGGTAGGCGTGATTTTTGTGTTTCGCTCCTACCGCAGCAGGTTCTCCGCAGAAGACACGTCCCTCCTGGAATCGTTTGCTTCCCAGGCAGCGATCGCTGTAATGAACGCAAGACTTTTCACCCAGTCGACCCAACAAAAAAAATTTCTTGACGCAGTCCTGGACTCCACGGCAGACGGGCTATTTCTTCTCTCACCAGAACTTGATTTCAGCCGGTTCAATCGTGCCTGTTCACGCCTGACAGGTTACACAGAAGAAGAAGTCCTGAAAAACAGCCATGGTTCCATCATCAAGTGGAAACAGCGCGAACCTGGCTCATCCCTTGAAGAAGCACTGGAAGAAGGCTGGCCGTTCACAGACATTCAGTCCTCTCTCTATGTTGAAGGTGACCTGATCCGCAAAGATGGAAGCTTGATCAGCATCGGTATCACATATGCACCGATCTACTCTTCCGAGGACAGTCTCCTCAGTATTGTGGCCAACATTAGAGACATTACCAAATTCCGTGAAGCTGAAGAACTGAAAAGTTCTTTCATATCCGTTATCAGCCATGAACTGCGAACACCCGTCGCCTTGATCAAAGGCTATGTAGGAACTCTACGACGCGAGGACGCTCAATGGGATCGGGAAACAGTAGAGGACAGCCTGGCTGTGATCGAAGAAGAATCAGACCGCCTGGCAGAGCTTATAGATGATTTGCTCGATGCCTCAAGACTTCAATCCGGCGCGCCGGTATTAAATCTTTCTGAAGTGAACCTTGGACGTCTTGCTTCACGCCTTATTGAACGTTTTCAGACCCAATCCAGCCACCATTCATTCCAGAGTATGATCCCCGAAGATTCTTCTATCGTTATTGCAGATGAAGAAAGAATCATACAGGTAATTACAAATCTGCTTTCAAACGCAGTAAAATATTCATCTGACGGTGGTGAAATCAGCATCTCTGGTCAGAGGAAAGAAAACGCTTATGTCCTCTGTGTTAGTGATCAAGGATCTGGTGTAGATCCGGATGATATCCCATATATCTTTGATCGTTTCTATCGTGCCCATTCAGCCGTCAAGAAAACATCCGGTGCAGGTCTGGGATTATTCCTGGCCAAAGCTGTAGTTGAAGCACATGGAGGCCGAATCTGGGTAGATGAGTCCTACCATGATGGAGCAAGAATATGTTTTTCGCTCCCCCATAATCCCGAGTAATAACAAATACGTATTATAAAGGTTACCTATGCCAGCAAATATCACACAAGTACGCTGCCCTAATTGTCAAAACCCAATCCAGGCTGAAGTCCACCAACTTATTGATGTTGGAGTGAACCCGAACCTCAAAGCACATCTGCTTTCTGGATCCCTGAATGCCGCTCAATGCCCGGTGTGTAATACACAGTGGCAGATACCGACACCACTTGTTTATCATGATCCGGAAAAGGAGCTTCTTCTCACATTCATCCCTGTTGAAATCGGCCTTCCCAAGGATGAGCAGGAACGAATCATCGGCAAGCTCATCAATGAAGTGACCAACAGTCTTCCAATGGAACAGAGAAAAGCTTATCTTCTACAACCCCAATCAGTATTAACCTTCCAGGGTTTCGTGGAACGTATCCTTGAGGAAGATGGAGTTACCAAAGAGCAGATTGAGGACCAGAAGGAAAAAATGCGGCTTTTGGAAGAAATCCTCAGACTACCGGAGGATAAACATCAGGAATTCGCCAGCGAACATGATGAAAAACTGGATGAAACGTTCTTCCAGCTGGCAAGCTACGCTCTCCAGTCAACCCCCGATGAACGCGCTCGAAATGCTGCCGCCCAAAAAATCGATGCCGTTATGCGGCTGACTACTTTTGGTAAAAAGCTTGAAGCACAGGAAAAGGAAATCCGCGCAGCAGCCGAAAGCTTGAAAGAATACGGAGACAAATTGGATAGGAAAGTAATTCTGGACCTTCTTATCAACGCCCCTAACGAAGATCGGATCTCAGCCATTGTAAGTATGATACGTCCCGCTCTCGATTACACCTTTTTCCAGCTTCTTACAGAAAAAATTGACAATGCAGAGAAAGAGGAAAAAGAGCAGCTTGAGGATCTCAGGAAAAATATTCTCGCACTGACAGATGAAATCGATAAATTGCAGGAAGCCAGGGTAAATCAAACCAATGCCCTGCTGCAGTCGATACTGAATTCGGAGGAACTGGAAAAAGCAGTTCTTGCTGCGCTTCCTTATATCGATGAACTTT
>Ga0272442_10005955_pt1 | contig 16175 bp, 11 predicted proteins | sample SSMForm2O_FD_200262 | JGI IMG/M metagenome (GOLD analysis project Ga0272442, IMG submission 200262) | Marine sediment archaeal communities from Little Sippewissett salt marsh, Falmouth, MA, United States - SSM-Form-2O | ecosystem: Environmental > Aquatic > Marine > Wetlands > Sediment ...
CACGCCGTGCAACATGGCGGCTACCCCACCGATAACGACATAACGGAGGTCATGGCTTCGAAAGGATTCGAATACCCGGTCGAGCTTGTTGAGCATCTTTGAGCCGCCACGCCGTTTCAACCACGCTCGGATTGACCTCAAGAATCAAGTCCATATAGGAACAGAACATGTCCATCCGCTCCTCTATGGACAATGATTGAAACCACCGCGCCTTGGCCTCAGGCGTCTCCTCGCTTCGCTCGTGAGAGACGGTCAGATCCATGCCCCGAGTCTACTACGCCATGGGCCGGAGTGCAAAGCAAAGGCCAATCGTTTGCGCGACGCAGTCGGGCGTCTCGCGCACTGATACTTGGCGCCATTGTGCTCCGTAGGCTATGCTCTGGATACTGAGATTTCTGGTCGAGGCCGGAGCCCGCTAGGAGGAATTGCTCATGGAACTATTCGAGGCCATCGCCAAACGTCACAGTTATCGCGGACCGTTCAAGGACCAGCCGGTGGGGCAGGAGGACCTGCGGCGCATTGTCGAGGCCGGGCTGCTGGCGCCATCAGGCGCGAATCGCCAAACCACCACCTTCGTCATCGTGGACGACCCGGAGCAGGTGGCCGCCATCGCCGGGATGCCCGGCGCGAACCAGGCCCACCGTGAAGCCAAGGCCCTCATCGCCTGCATCGTAGACGCAGCGCCAGAGGGAGTCTACGAAGGCCACTCCTTCCACGTTGAGGACTGCTCGGCCGCGGTGGAGAACATGCTCCTGGCGGTGACAGCGCTGGGATACGCCACGGTGTGGATCGACGGCTGGCTGCGCAAGGACGACCGCGCCCAAGCCGTCGGCCGGGCGCTCGGGCTGCCGGCGGAGAAGGTGGTGCGGGTGCTGCTGCCCATTGGCCTGCCGGCCGAGGCGCGCCGTCAGCCCGACAAGCTCCCCTTCGAGGAGCGCGCGTGGTTCAACCGGTACGGCGGGCAACCCCGGGCGCGGAACGGCTAATGCGGCCGGTCCGATAGCTCGGCTGTTTGACTTGAGTCCCTTGGATGATGCATAGATTTTGATAGGCAAGAGGGAGCACTTTGACGGCCAGGACAAGCCTCGGTGGGTCCCGACCCCTGGGGGCTCCTGGCTGGGCAGAAGCGTTTGGAGCAGGGGAGGAACGCGTCATGCACACCGTCAAGACCAAGCGAGTCATCTCGATGGGCCTCGGGGCCATGGCCGTGCTCGCGCTCACCGGGTGCCCCCCGGCCCCGCCGGAGGACGAGACGATCATGCTTCCCGGCGGCGTGCCGCTGGAAATGGTGTGGATACCTGCGGGTTCGTTCATGATGGGGCGGTATGCGGGCGAGCAGGACAGCTTCGACAACGAAGACCCTGAGCACCCGGTGAGCCTCGGTCGTGGTTTCTGGATGGGGCGCTACGAGGTGACGAAGCGGCAATGGACGGCTGTGAAGGGCACTACGCCCTGGTCGGGCCAGCCTGACGTGATCGAGGATCCTGACAGCCCGGCGGTGTACGTTTCGTGGTACGACGCCTTATCGTTTATTGCGCAACTGAACGGGCTGACCGGCCTGACGTTCCGGTTGCCGTCCGAGGCGGAGTGGGAGCATGGTTGCCGGGCGGGTACGACGACACGCTTCTATTGGGGCGACGACCCGATCTACACGTCTCTCAGCGACCATGCTTGGTGGCAGGGGAATGCGCGGGACGCGGGACAACGCTACGGGCACATGGCAGGACTCAAACAACCAAACGCATGGAACCTGCACGACATGAGCGGGAACGTGTGGGAGTACTGCGAGGACGACTGGCACGAGGACTACATTGGGGCGCCTGCGGACGGTGCTGCTTGGGTTGATTCACCGAGAGGTTTAAGCCGCGTGTTCCGAGGTGGTGGTTGGCAAAGCGGCGACACGTACTGCCGTTCGGCCAACCGCGCCTGCAGCCCTCCGGACGTGGCGAGTAGCGGCTACGGTTTCCGCCTCGCCAGGTGAGTGGCACTGGCTCGCCCTTCTGTTTCCTCTTGAATCAAACGCATCGCGTGCAAAAGACGCTGGCCATCAGGAAGGCGTGAATGGGCTGGGTGGCTTGTATTGCCAACGGGTCCGGGCGGAGAATGGAGGTGCGAGATGTCGCACAGTAGGGTTGCCCGAATTACGCTTGTTGTCGCGGCCGTTTCTACTTCACTACTCCTGGTTAGGTGTCCGACGCCGCCGGATGGTGAAGACGAGACCATCGTGCTTCCGGGCGGCGTGCTGCTGGAGATGGTGTGGGTCCCGGCCGGGACCTTCATGATGGGCCGGTATGCGGGCGAGCAGGACGGGGAAGATTCGGAAGACCCGCAGCATCAGGTGGCGTTTTCTTCGGGATTCTGGATGGGCAAGCACGAGCTGACGAAACGCCAGTGGACGGCGGTGACGGGTACTACGCCATGGTCGGGCGAGACCAATGTGCTGAATGACTCGCATAGCCCGGCCGTGCATGTTACATGGAACGACGCGCACGCCTTCATCTCCCAATTGAACGCCTACACTGGGCTGACGTTCCGGCTGCCGTCCGAGGCGGAATGGGAGTATGCGTGCCGGGCGGGTACGACGACACGGTTCTACTGGGGCGACGACCTGAGCCATACGGTGGGCGACGATTATGCCTGGTGGTTCTACAACGCATGGAACGTCGGCGAGGAATATGCGCATATTGTAGGCTCGAAACTGCCCAACGGATGGGGCCTGTACGATATGACCGGAAACGCTTGGGAATGGTGCGAGGACGACTGGCACAACGGCTATGGCGGCGCACCGGTGAACGGCGATGCGTGGGTGGATTGGCCGAGGGACCCGGCCCGCGTGTTGCGGGGCGGTGGCGCGGCTACCGACGGCCCGTACGCCCGGTCAGCGCACCGCAGCCTCAACGACCCGTCGCTCACGTACAACTGCATTGGCTTCCGCCTCGCCAGGTAGTCACCGTTTCACTGCTGAACCGCCTCAGGGAATTCCCGAAGGCTGAGCGGAAGGGCCAAGGAACGCAGCCAGCCGGAGAAGCTGCCCCTCGAGGCGCGGGCGTGGATCAACCAATACGGAGGACGAGTCTGATGAGAGCGGCGTCTTTCTTGCTCCTGGTCACCATGGCTGCTGCGGCCGAACCGGGTGTCCCCATCGAGCCCGACGACGAGGGGGTCTTCGAGTACACGGATGACTTCGCCACGCCGCGCTTCCTGCGCGATGCGTTTCTCAGCAACCTGGGCGCGTCCGATTGGGCGCCGGGCAGCGTCACCAACGCCGGCCCCAACCGCAACCGCACGCTCACGTATCGGTTCTACGGCGAGCGCGTGATCAAGGCCGTAGAGGTGCGCGTCGCCCAACGGGCCAATGCCCGCAGCCTAGGCGGGCGCACCAACCTGTACCTGTCGAAAAACGGCCTGGACTGGACGGCCGTCGCCGGGAGCCAAGACCTCGATGCGGACGCGAACAACTGGCAACAGGGCGACCTGGTTCTGCCGAGCGAAACGGCGGACGCTTTCACCGGCGGCGGCGAGGTATGGGTCCGGATCGTGCTCGACAACAACTCCGGCTTGAAGACGTATGTTTCGAACTTCGTCTCATCGATTGCGGTGCGCGTCGAGCTTGACGAGGAACAGGCGTCGAGCGCCGATCCTGCCGCGGTGGCACGGGCCGAGTGGGGCCGCCAACGGCAAGCCGCCGGGTGGCGGTGCGTCACGCTGGACCAAGCGGATCCCGTCGACGCGCGCCCGCCGCACTACTACGAAGACGCGGACGGCTGGCTGCAGCCGCCTGGCGCGGTAGGGCTGCCGAATGATCCGGGAGGATTCCCGATCAGCCGGGTCTACCGCGACGGCGAACGGGCGGCCCTCGGGCTGGCCGTGTTCGTGGCCACCAAAGACAGCCCCCAACCGGTGATGGCGCGGATCACGGTCCGTGGCGACGCGGACACCCACCGCGAACTTGCGGTATTGTGGGACGGCATCCCAGCGGCGAGTTTCGACGCGGCAAGTTTCTTTGAGCGAGACCAGGATTTCTTCGTGGCGATGCCGGGTCCGCACGCGGCCGACACACACGAGTTGCGTATCGCGGGACTCGACAGCGGCCGACACGCGCTCGTGCGCCGGGTCGAAGTCAGCGGTGAGCCCTTCGAGGGCTGGGTCGAGAAGCCGCCGCTGCTGGTCGGGGGCGCCCTCGAGATCCTGAGCGCCTACTATATGCCCGACCCGCCGCCGCCGCCGGCCTCGCAGGCCGTCGAGGGCCGGCAGAAAGTGGGCGGCCTCATGCTCCCGTCCATGCAGCGGCTCTATGAAGAACACAACGATTTCGGGGCCGTGCGCGTCGTTTTCCGCAACGGTGGTTCGGCGCCGGTCCGCATCGCCAACACCGTCCACCTGAACGGCCGGCCCATTGAGGATGCCTATGTCGACTTCGTCGAAAGCCCCTGGGACGCACGGGGCGTCGTATGGTATCGCGTGTATCCGCGTACGCTCGAACCGGGCCAATGCGGCCAAGTCTACATCCGCTTCCGCCGTCGGCCCGAGGGCGACTGGGCCGAGGTGGCGCTGTTCCTCGAAACCGGCGACGAGGTGACGGCCACGATTCTGTATCGCGACACGGGCGTGTCGGTGGATCACGTCACGACGGGCGCCGACGGCAAGACCCTGTACGTCTACGCACGACGCGCGAGTGGGGATACTGCCGCGGCGCTGGTGGCCGCGACCCTCGATGGCGAGAGGCTACAGAGCGCCACTGTCTACGGCCCCGACTTCCCGGGCAACGTGGCGCTGGTGGTGGCCACGCTCGATAAGCCGTTGGAGGAGGGCGCGTATCACGTAGCGGGCGTGGAGACCGAGGACGGGACACACGTGGCGGCGCAGTTCCGCGTGTTGCCGTTCCTCTTGCCGCGCAGCTCGATTCACGTGCCGCCGGACGTGGCCCAGGCCGCGAACATGAATCTGCTGACGTGGCGGATGCACGCCGAGGAAACCTGCGAGGAGTACGGCCTGCCCACGACCTGTATGCATAGCGAGGTGATGCGCATGCACCCGCGCGTGGCCTTCATTTTCGCGCCCGACGAGCCCGACGCCAAAGACAACCGTGGCGGCGGCTACGACAAGGGGCTCGGATGGCACGCCCGCGTGCTCGAGGAATCCGGCTGGCAGGACCTCGTGGCGCGACACCGCCCGCCGGTGGCGAGTTGGATGAACATGGACGGCACGGTGCGCCCGCTGAATTGGTGCGTCTACGGGCAGTTTAGCGACGTCAACGGCTTCGACCCCTACCCGGTCACCTACTACGGCGCGGACCACGCCTACGTTCGCGAGAGCCTCTTCTACACGCGCCTATGCAGCGCGCCCACGCGGATGTACGCCATCCTCGAGGCCTACGGTTGGGGCAAGGGCCAAGGAGTGCCGTCCGGCGCGCGCGGCCCGATACCGGCCGAGTACCGTCAGAACTTCGTCCAGGCCGTCGGCGCCGGCATGAAGGGCCTGACGAGTTGGGTCCACAGCGCTGGCGCCGCAGGCTGGGCGCTCGACGAGCCCGTGGCCGCTGAGATCGCCAAGACGAACGCCTTGCTGGACCACATCGACGACCTGCTCTTGATAGGCACGCCCGTCGACCTCGCCGCCACCGACGCCGGCCAGATCCCCACCGGAACCGTCGGCAAAGAGCAGTGGCCCAAGCACCGCGTCTGGGCCGGCGCGGTGTTGTGCGGTCCCGAAGCCATCGTCGTCGCTGTGGCCAACCACATCCCCGCGGGCAAGCCCGACCCACCCGCCATCGAGCCGGCCAAAGACGTGACCGTCACGCTCTCGCTGCCGGATTTCCTACCGGCCGTCACCGCTCAAGAAGCCACAGAAAACGGCCTGGCCCCATTTCCCTGTCACGTCGGCCCAGGCAGTGTTGACCTGCGGCTGGACGCGATCGAATCAGGCCGCGTCTTCGTCCTCCGGCGAGAAACGAGGTAGCCGCCCGTTCCTCTTCCCATCGTCATCGCCACTACTTCGAGAATTGTCGCTTGCCGTCTGGGAGGGCGAGGTCCCGTCCGAGCCGTGTCCTGATGTACGTCCCGGCTCGGACGGGGCCTCGCCTCCCGGGCTCTCCCATAGTCCTATGCAACGGATTCCCAACTCGGAACCCTAGCGTTTTCCTTCGGCCTCTAGCACCTGAAGGCAGACATCCGGCGTGTTCGTAATGATGGCGTCGACGCCCCACTGGGCCAGGCGTTTCATGTCGGCTTCGTCGTCGACCGTCCACACGGCGGTGGTCATGCCTTGGGCGTGGAACTGCGCCAGGAGCGCTTCGTCGAGGGTGTCGTTGTTGGTGTTGAACCCGGCTGGCTCGAGCAGCTCCGCCCAGCGCAGGTAGAGCGGCCAGTGATGGGGCTTCTTCTCGTCCTTGGACGCGAGTAACTCGGTGCGAATCTCGGGGGCCTCGATGAGGGCGACGGCGCAGACGATGGGCGCGAAGGATTGAATGACGATCTGGCGCTCCATGTCGCGGTCGCGGACAAGCTCGATGGCCTTCTGGGTCAGCTCGAAGTTGCGCGAGCCGCTGTCGCGGATCATCGACAGCAACTGTCGCTTGATGCGCGGGCGAAGCCTGTCGTGTCCGTCCGTCATGTGGATGATCTCGGTCATGAGTTGGTTGTCGTCGTCGCTGTTCTTGATCTCGACGTAGACGCCGATCTGGCGCTCTTTGGCTAGATCGAGGGCCTCGGCCAAGGTAGGCAGCCCTTCACCGGCGAATGTCGAATCCTTCCACGAACCGGCGTCGAGGGCCTTCAGTTGGGCGAGCGTCAGGTCCTTGACCCTGCCCAAATGCCCGGTGGTGCGCTCGATGTCGCTGTCATGGATGACGATGACCTCGCCGTCCTTGGTCAGCGTGCAGTCCAACTCGAACCAGTCGGCCTTCATGTCCGCGGCTAGGGCAAAGGCCGCCAACGTGTTCTCGGGCGCATACGCGCTCGCGCCGCGGTGGGCGATCACATCAATGGCCCCCTCGGGGGCCCCCGCCCGGAATCCGGGTGTTGCACATCCAGTCATCAGTAGCACTCCCAAGACAAACATCCATTCACAGCGTTTTCCAAACACAACTCAACCCTTTCCGGTAGACACGTCCAGCTTGCAGCCAGCACTCGATTCCGTGCTACTGTATAGTACCTGGGGTGGGATTTCCAGGCTTCGGGCTCGCGTGCGCGAAAGCACTGGCGCGAGGACCTGAGAGGAGACGGTACAACATGCTCAAGACACTGCGCGTTGGGATGGTGGGCCACGGATTCATGGGCAAGATGCACGGCCACGCGTACCGCTCGCTCAACTTCTACTATGACCCGCCGCCGGCGAAGATCGTCCTGGCCGGCGTGGCCACGCGCACGAAGGCCAGTTGGCGGCGGGCCGTGAACGAATGGGGCTACGAGTTCGGCACGACGGACTTCCGGGAGCTGTGCGCCCGGGACGACATCGACGTGATCGACTGCTGCACGCCAAACAATGCGCATAAGGACGTGCTCCTCGCCGCGCTCGAGAACGGCAAGCACCTGTATATGGACAAGCCGCTGTGCCTCGACCTCGACGAGGCGCGCGAGATGGCGGCGTGCGCCCAGGCCCACCCCGAATCCATCACCCAGATGACCTTCAATAACCGTTTTGTCCCGGCCCTGTTGCGGGCCAAGGAGTTAGTCGAGGCCGGCGCCCTCGGGCGCATCTTCTCGGCCCGCGTGGCCTACCTTCACGCCGGGTACATCAGCCCCGACCGCCCCGTGAGCTGGCGGCTCGACAGGAACGTCAGCGGCCGCAGCGGCGCTTTGTTTGATCTCGGCGCGCACGTCATCGACCTCACCCGCCATCTCTTGGGCGAGTTCGCCGAGGTCCACGACCTCGCCGAGACCTTCATCAAGGAACGCCCGCTCAAGGACGACCCGAACACCAAGGTTCCCGTCGAGGTCGACGACATCTCGATCCTGGCGTTCCGCCTCGAGGACGGCGGCATCGGCACCATCGAGTCGTCGCGGCTGGCGACGGGCGTGCAGGACGAGCTGCGCTTCGAGGCCCACGGCAGCAAGGGGGCCATCCGCTTCAACCTCATGCAGCCCAACTGGCTCGAGTATTTCGACGCGACCGTCCCCGAGGCGCCGCTGGGCGGCGACCGCGGCTTCAAGCAGATCGAATGCGTATCCCGCTATCCCAAGCCCGCCAAGTTCCCCGGCCCGAAGAGTACGCTGGGCTGGGAGCGCGCCCACATCCATTGCATCCGCAACTTCGTGCAGCACGTGGTCGACGGCATGCCGGCCAAGCCCGACGTCCTGGACGGCGCGAAGACGCAGGCCATCATGGAAGCCGCGCTCGAAAGCCGGCGCACCAAGGGGTGGGTGGCCGTCCCTGCTGTCTGAGGCGCCGGGCCGTGGCCTCACTCGATCACGCCGGTGACCAGGTACAGGGCGGTGTCGGTGAGGCACGGGATGGCCCAGGCCAACCCACCGTTCTGTTGCTGTGACGGCGTCTCGACGAGCCCGTCCGGGCGGACCTCCGCGATGCGTTTGAGTGTCGCCCACGGCAGCGCCGGGAACGTGACCTTGACGTGTTGGGCGCGCGCGGCGGAGAAGCCGTCTTTGTCACACCGGTAGTCCTCGTTGACGACCACGACCAGGGCGGCCGCGTCACCGCAGATTAGCGTTCGGACCCACAGCTTCGGCCCCGTGGCGTGCGCCCACGCGATTGGGTGGGCCAGGTTGACGTACCGCTCCACGTGGCGCAAGGCGCGGCTGTTGTCGCCTACAGCCTTCCAGTTCTCGGGCAGGTCCTGGGTGCCTTGGAACAGGAGCGTGCCGCTAAGCTCGGTGGCGTCGATGTAGGCCCACAGCGCCCGCGCCCCGGAGCCCAACGCGTACATCATCTGGATGCGGATCTCCGATGGGGTGGGCGGTCGCCCGAAGCCGCGCGTCTTCTCCGGGTCGGTGAAACGATCGAAGCCCTTCGCGAGGATCTCCGCGCGCCCCACGTAACGTCCCTGGTCTTTGGCGAAATGCTCCCAGCAGCTCTGGTAGACGAAGCCGAAGGGCCGCGGCGCGGTGGCGCGTTTGGCGTGGGCGGCGCAGTCGCGCAAGAACGACAAGGGCTGCCCGATGGTGACCGGATAGCAGTCGGGTGTGGTCATGTCGGCAATGGGGCCGTAGATGTAGTAATTGGCCGGTGTAAACGTCAGGTCCAACGTGAGGAGCACCGGTTTGGTGGCATCGCTCTCGGCGCAGCGGCGTGCCTGCTCGACCATGTCGGGTGCGAGGGTCCCCGGCCGCAAGTGCATGGGCACGTCCTTACGGGCGGAGTAGTCGCCGACGTCGGGTTCGTCGTGCAGGTTATAGCCGTAGATGGCCGGGTGGCCGCGCCTGTCCTCGGGCGGGGTGCCGTCGCTGATGTAGAAGGCCGCGCGGATGCCGTGCGCTTGGGCCGCGTCCAGGGCCTCGCGTCCGAGTTGCCCGAACGAGTAGTAGGTGCCGAGTCCGTTGTCGGCGAAACGTTTGATGTCCATGAAGCCATAGCTGCCGAAGCGCGCGACGTCCGGGAAGACGCGTGTGGCAGCGCCGGCACGCGCGTCGCCGCCGGCCACCGTCCAGGTGTGCCAGCTTCCCAGTTCGAGCGGTGCGTCCAGGTACACGCAGGCCACCCGCAGTCGCCCCGTATATCCCGCGCCCAGCCAGCGAACCATTCCCAAAGGCGACCGGCCATCGAGCAGCACCTCGGTCGGCAGCGGGGCGTCTTGGCGTTGGGATTCGATGTAGAGATAGGCGGTCCTCCGGTCCGGTGCAAAGGCGAGGGACTCGATGCGGAACGCCGGCCCGCGGTGGTCCACGAGCAGTTCAATGCGACGCCCGTTTGACAGTTCGACCACGAGTTGCCCAGGTCTATCGAGCCGGCCTCGGAGACGCACGACAACCTCCCCGACGACGCCGGGCGGCAGCGTGGGCGGCGCCAGGCGCCACCAGACCGCGGTGCGTTTTTCGACAAGGGCCTCGACCGTCTCGCCGTTCCACGTCAGGCCGGCCAGAGTCGCGGCCCCGTCGCCTGCGTTGCGCACGTAGGCATAGAGGATACAGCCAGCCGTCTTGTCGCGGCGTTTCGCGGCGTTGATCGCTTCGTTCCCCTCTCTATAGGGCCATGGCTCTGCGGGGTCGTGGATGACGTAGGCCGCGTCGTGCCAGACGCCCCCCGCGCCAGCGCCGGGAACAACGAGCACAACACACAAAGCGACGGTTCGCGAGATACGCCACATCACCATTTCCCTCCATGCGAATGACAGGCGGCCAAGACCGGCGTCGCCCAGCCGCGCCACTACAACTGATGCGACGCGCGCGGTATAATAACGTGTGATGCATGTCGTTTGGAACGTATTGCAGGGGAGGCGGGCAGTCGCCCACCAAGAGCGGCGCCCCTGCGCAGGCCCGACGGGACCGCGAGAGGCTCGACGGCCCTATCTCGTCGCCGTTGCCACAGGGGCTCTGGTGATGGCCACCTTGGGAGCCGGGGCCAACCCGACCGTCAGTGTGCCCCCCCCGGCCTTCTTGTCCTATGCCGCCCACGCGTTCCACGGGGCCGCACTACCGCCCGCGATGCCCGTCGCGTTGCTTCTCTTCGGCGGCCACTTGGCTGGTCCGGGCCTTCGTGGCTCGTTGATCTGCCCCTTTGGCTGCGGCAACGAGCCCGTCACGATCTCCGCCTCTGGCGTACAGCCGTACGTGGACAAGGCCAAGGCCCTGTGGGGCAGGGCCTCGGCGCATCCGCGGGAGCTGCACGTAACCATGGGCGTGGCCGCGGCCATCCTCCTCATCGTAGGTCCGCTCGGCTTTGTGCGCCGTCGCAAGCGGGTGCGCCGAAAGCGCCTGGCCCGCGCCCACAAGACCGCGGCCCAGTATTTGCGCGCAGGTCAACCTCAGCAGGCCATGGCGCTCGTTCAGAGGCACCGTCGCTGGATCATCGACGACACAACCAGGAAGGAGTGGGCGGGTCTGGAAATCACGGCCCTCGAACAGACGCGCGACCTGGCCGGCCTATGCGCAGTTTACGAGGAGTCGGACGACGTGTTTGTCGACCGCGAGAGCGCGGCATTGGCGGTGGCCCGCGTCCAGGTTCTGTGCGAACGGTTCGAGGCATTTGGCGACCTGCGGGCCATCTGGCGGGGCCGCGAGCACCGGCCCGGCGCCTGGCTGGCACTCGAGTTCGACGCGCTGGTCGAGCAAGACGAGGAAATAGAAGCCCGCGCGCTTCTCGAGGGGCGCCGGTTCCACGGCGCGGACGACGTGGCCCGCTTGGCCCGCCTGGCCCTGTTGCGCGCTCAGGAGAACGCCGAGGATGCCGAGGCGCTGCTGGCCAAGGCGGCCCAACGCGCCCCGAAAAGCCCTGAGCCGCGCCTGTTCCACGCCGCGCTGCAGGAGGCACAAGGCCGCCACAAGCAGGCCCTGGCGGCCTATCAAGCCGCTGTGAAATGCGACCCGAAGGACCCGTTCCTGCGCGACCATCTCGCCGAGTTCTACCGTCGCCGCGGCAACTTCCCCCAGGCTATGAAGCTGTGGGGCGACATCCTCAAGCCGCCATCGATGGATTTCCTGTGGCTGAAGACCGCGTTCTGGCGCCGGGTCGCGATTCCCGTGCACTTCCAAGCCGACTCGCTCGAATGCCCCCCGGGCGAGCTACGGCCTCTCGTCCACTACCTGCGCAAGCTCAATCCAAACGTGTTTTGGGACACGGCGGCGTTCGAGTCCGCCTTCCCGCACCGCACTGAGGTCCTCTCGCGCCAGGAGACGTTCTGGCTGCGCTTGCTGCAGGCTATCCGCGACGGCCACGAGGTCGAGGCCCTGTCGCTGGTCAACCTGAGCGCGTTTGGGCCGCGTTCATTGCACCCCCCGCTCGAGAGCGCCGTCTCGCGCATCTTGACCTACCGGCAACGCGGATTCGTCGGCCCCCCCCCCGTAGCCGCGGTCGAGAAAGCGGCGCACCAACAGGAGAAGCACCCTCTATTTGTGGCGCTGGACCGACAGGCCGAGTCGCGAAGATACGAGATTGCCGAGCCCCTGCAGCGCTTGCTACACACCAACTACATCTTTGCGGCCGCATGCTTCGCCGCCGGATGGAAACTGGCCGGCCTCAAGCTCCTGCGGTCGCGAGAAGTACCACCTGACGCCCCGGACTGGCTCCAAGAGGCCATTGCTGAAGCCTTTAGGACCGTGCCCGGGCCGCGAGCCCTCCGGTAGCCGGCGTCGGCGTACTCAAGTGTACTGGTTTGCGCTAGAGACAAGCCCGGCGGGATCTTGGCGGTAGAAGCGTTCGAGGGCCTCGTAGAGATCGGGGTGCCGGCGTTGCAGGCGGACGGGGATCTCGAAGAAGCACTCCGTGACGACCGCGAAGAACTCGGCTGGGCTCTCCGCGGCGTAGGGATCGATGAGCGTGCGACGGCGGCGCGTAACGTCGCGCTTGAGCTGATCGTACGCTCTCTGGAAGATGCCGCTCCACGCCGTACGCAGGGCGCGGTCCCTAATGGCGGGATAACCGTCGGCAGCGCCGTTCTCCATGTCGAGTTGGTGCGCGAATTCGTGAATGGCCACGTTGTAGCCGTCCCGGTCGTTGAGCGCCCCCCGAAGGACGCCGTCCCAGGCCAAGATAACGACTCCGCGCTGCCAGGCCTCGCCGGCCCGGACCTGTTCGCCGCGAATCGCCACGGGACCGAGGCGTTCGACAGTGGTCTCGGCGACAAAGGCGTGTGGGTAGACCAGGATCGAGTCGAGACGGGGGTAGTAGTCGGCGGAACGGTGAAGCAGTAGGATGCCGGCGTGGCCAGCTACGACGACACGGATCTCGTCGCTCATATCGAGTCCGCCGCAACCTTCGAAGTTCTTCTCGGCTACGAGGACCTGGACGTGGCCGCGCAGTTCCGTTTGGTCTGCGGCGGATAGGCGTCGGTAGACCGGAACGCCGCGCTCGAGAAAGCCCAGCCAGTTTCCGGGGAACGGCTGGCTGCGGAGCCGATTGCGCCGGCGTTTCTTCAATCCGAACATGGCGGCATTGCCTCGTTTACGCGACCCATAGTTTCCACGCGCGACGTCCCTGAGGCAAGTCCGCGGCCACGCGGACCTGGGAAGGATCCCCTACGTTATTGTGTCTCGGCAAAGACCAGCCACGCCGGCAAACAACGCGGCTGGGGCACAATCACCCAAGGCACGAGGGGTGAGAGGGGCAGTCAACAGGGCGAGCGCATTCGGGGGCGGTTGCCGCCTGCGCCGTGCAAGGCTGTTCTGGCTGCACACTCCGTGTTGCCGCCGCCCACGCGTAGTCCCTCCCAAAGCGCCCTCTCCCCCACTCTTCGACGCCGGCCAGCCCCCAGCAGTCACGGCTTCAGAGTTCGTGGACAGTTACGAAGGAAGGTGGTCGGCTTCACGGTATCGTGACGCCAACCGACAAGACTAGCTTGCGAAGACGGCCTCGACATCTTCGTGGTCAGCTTTCATTACGTGCGGAATCCCGCTGATGTCGGCCGCTTCGTGGGTGAGGGCGGCTATGTCGGTGCGTGTGATGTATTCGACGGCAAACTTTCGGCTACCGGCCATGAGTTGCCGCAGCCCCTGCGCGAGGCGCTCGTAGTAGGTGTAGAGCCCCAGCGCGCCAGTCGGGACCTTGTCAAATTCCTGGTCGCCCAGTTTCCTGCGCAAGTCGCCGGCCGTAACAAAGATCTCGTCCTTCGTGTTGCCGAAACGCTCGATATAGACCGGAACCTGGTTATCGTCGATGGTGCGTCCGATGGTCTTGCCTACCATGGCCGCGGCAATGGGCGCACGCGCCATGCCAACCAGCTTCACAAAGGGCGCGCCCAGTGCAAGGCCCTTGTATACCTGGTCCTCGAAAGCGAAGCCGCCGGCAACCGCGAGTGCGGGCACGTATTCACCTTTGTCTGCAAGGCGTTTCGCATACTGATACAAAAGCGAATGCAACTCGACCGGCGGAACCCCCCACTCGTTCATCATCCGCCATGGGCTCATACCCGTGCCGCCGCCCGCGCCGTCGACCGTGAGAAGATCGATCTTGTACCGAGAAGAAAACACGATGGCCCGGGCCAAATCTGCCGGTCTGTAGGCGCCGGTCTTGAGGAAGACATACTTGGCGCCGGCCTGGCGGAGTTCTTCAACGCGCTCGGCGAACGATTCCTCGCTCACCATGCCGACGCGCGAGTGCCGCTCGAACTCCTTGAACGCGCCGCGTTCGAAGGCCTTGACAATATCCGGGTCGGTGGGGTTGGGCAGCACTACGTATCCACGCTCATACAGAAGCTGGGCTTCTTTCAACTCCCTAATCTTGACTTCGCCGCCGATGTCCTTGGCGCCCTGGCCCCACTTGAGTTCGACGCACTCAACGCCCAGCTTTTCAACGGCGTACTCCTGGACGCCCAGGCGCGTGTCCTCCACATTGGCCTGGACGATAATGGCGCCGTAACCGTCGCGTTGGTTGTCTTGGAAGAGCTTCACGCGCCGCTTCAGATCCGCCGTGTCCACTACGCGGCCGTCTTTGATCACCGCCTCGGGATCCATGCCCACCACGTTCTCGCCGATAGTCAGGCCGGTTCCGGCCAAGGCCGATCCGATCGCCAGGCCTTCCCAGTTGTTCCTGGCGACGTCCGTCGAACCTATTCCGGGGATGATCCAGGGCGCGCGGAACTTGATCCCGTTATCATGGCCGAAGGCGACCTCGATATTGACGGCCGGAAACACGGCCTGGTCGCTGTCTGCTTCGATACCACGCGCGCCGACGGCCGTCCCCATGATATTGAAGTGCGAATAATCAACAGGATAGGTCTTCTCGCCAGCGGTGGTGATCACACCGAAAGGCTGCGGATAGAGGACCTCGTGTCCACGGTAGGCCGACTTGCCGATTTCGCACATGCCAATGCAACCGTCCACACAGGTAACACACATCCCCGAACGAGGGGCAATCGATTCCTCGGTACGATTCTTTGTGAGCGTTGCGGCCGAAGCGTTAATTTTCGAGAGCGTCATCGACATCGTCTCCAATCCTTCCGCTATTCTTTGGCAGTCTCGATCTCACATGCGACACAAGGGTTCATGTAGCACATCATGTCGTCAAACGGTTCTTTCTCGATACAGGGCGGCGTGAGGTTGGCACAGGCACCGCAGACAGCCTTTTCCGGTTCCGTGTAGGTGCATCGAAGCTGGCAGGCAGGACAGACGTACATACACCCCCCACACAGCCGGCACTCTTCGGACCGGATGTCGAAGGGCGTGCCGATGCTCCTCTTCTCGCCTCGGTTGCGGAAACCGATGGCCTTGGCCATCATCTGTTCCTCGCACATACGCACACACAAGCCGCACAGGATGCAATCCTCGTACTCCTGCCTAAAGCGTTGCTGTCGCACGCCGTGGGCCGAGGCAAGATCCTGGATGGTCTTCGATTGCGGGCATGAGCCTAGCAAAAGCTCGATGATCATCTTGCGCGCACGAAGCACCCGTGCCGACGCGGTCCGCACTTTCAGCCCCTCTTCAACCGGATAGGTGCATGAGGATACCAACTTGGCTTTCGCGCCTTCGCCAATCTCGACCACGCACAGCCGGCAGGCGCCATAGGGCGACAGGCCGTCCATGTGGCACAATGTCGGGATCGGAAAGCCGAGGTACCGCGCCGCCTCGAGCACCGTGGTCCCTTGCTCCACCGAAACCTCTAGTCCATTGATACTAAGCTTGACCATCGGGCTCCTCCCCACTTTCTTTCCTCGCGTAGAATGAAAGCAAGAGCTTAGGACTACACCACATCCACCGCGTCGAACTTGCAGACGCTTCTGCATGCCCCGCATTTGATGCATTTGTCCGGATCAATGGCGTGACGCTGCTTTTTCTCTCCACTAATCGCGTCTTCCGGACACGCCTTGACACAGGCCATGCAGCCCGTGCAGTTTTCATTGATCGAGTAGGTGATCAGTTCCTTGCACACGCCTGCCGGGCATCGCTTGTTGTCGATGTGCTCCAGGTACTCGCCGCGGAAATATCTCAGCGTCGACAAGACAGGATTGGAGGCCGTCTGGCCAAGCCCGCACATGGTGGTGTCTCTGACTACCTTGGCCAGTTCCTCGAGAAGGTCCAGTTGCTCTCTGGTCCCGGCACCCCTCGATATGTCGTCGAGGATTTCGTACATCC
>Ga0272442_10005957_pt1 | contig 16175 bp, 12 predicted proteins | sample SSMForm2O_FD_200262 | JGI IMG/M metagenome (GOLD analysis project Ga0272442, IMG submission 200262) | Marine sediment archaeal communities from Little Sippewissett salt marsh, Falmouth, MA, United States - SSM-Form-2O | ecosystem: Environmental > Aquatic > Marine > Wetlands > Sediment ...
CCCTCGACCGAACGCGGCGCCGGGACGCCGCACAGGCCGCACAGCGACGGGAAGTAGTCCACCGGCGCCGTGAGCGTGTCGCGCGTCACGCCGCCCTCGAGCACGCCCGGCAACCGCAGGATGCAGGGGACGCGCATCGATTCCTCGTAGGGGTGTTTCTTGGACCACGGATACTTCGCGCCGTGGGAACCCGCCTGCGTGCCATGGTCCGACGTGAACACCACCAGCGTGTTCCGCGCCTTGCGGGTGCGGTCCAGGTAGTCGAGCAGCTCGCCGATCATATCGTCGAGCGCCACGATCATGGCCAGGTAATGGCGGTACATCGTCAGCGCCCTGCCGCGCATCGCGTCGGGCACATTGGCCGGCAGCTCGAGCTTTTCGGCCACGCGGGCGTAGCAGTCGTCCGGGGCGAAGTCGAAGGGCGTGAAGTGCGGCTGGTGGGGGGATAGGAACAGGCAGAACGGGTCATCGCCGCAGGCGTCCATGAACTCGAAGGCGTAGCGGTTCAGCGCGTGGGTCTCGTAGCCGTCCCACTTTTCATAGTTCCAGTCGTCTCCGTTCACGAAGCCGTTGAAATAGACCATGTGCATGTTGTAGGCGCGCCAGTGCTGAAATCCGAGGCGGTCGCGGCCCTTGGGCACCCAGTCGGGCACGTTCTGGGCCGGCCACACGCCGGTGTGCAAATGCCATTTCCCGACCCAGGCCGTGCGATAGCCTTGGTGGGCGAACGCGTCCCCGACCGAGATCTCGGAGTGGCGGGTGCGGGTCGAGTTGATGAGGTGGCCGGTGGTCTGTGGATGGCGGCCGGTCACCAGCATGGCGCGGTAGGGCGTGCACACCGGGCAGGTGGACACGGCGTTGGTCAGGGTGACGCCCTCGCGGGCGAGCCGGTCGATGTGGGGCGTGGCGATCTGCGTTTCGCCATAGAGAGGGAGGGAGGCCGCCCGCAGTTGGTCCGCCACCACGAAGACCAGGTTCGGCCGTTGCGCTTTCGGGTGTTCAAGGGCCGTGGAGCCCGCCTGCTGGGCTTCGACGACCTCGGCGCCTGGCGAGACCGCGGCCCCTGCCACCGTTGCCGCGGCCCCCGTCTTCAAGAATTCGCGTCGGTCCATGATCCGTCCTTCCGTTTCACACTACGGCGCGGGCTCATAGCGCCACACGCGCGAACCCGGCGCTTGCTTGATCGTCACGTCGAGGCCCGCTGCCAGTTCCTCGCCCGCGGCTTCCCAGGTTTCCTCACTGGCCACGTCGGTCAGCACGTAGCGCCGCGCCGTGTCCACGCCCTTGAGCCCAAGCGTGGCCCCGTGGTAGACCGACGCCGCCTTCCGAACGACGATCGCCACGCCGCTCCCGTCGGCCGGGTCGTGGAACTGCCAGCCGGTCCACGTCTGCTCGCCAAGGTCCTGTTCAAACAGCGGGTAGTAGTCCTCGATCAGATATCGCCGGATGGCGCGGTATTCCACGATGTGTTTCTTGACCTCCTCGAGGTCCTGGTCCGAGACCTCGGCGAACTTGATGCCGAATCCAAGCGGCCCGCCGAATAGGCTGTGGTACTCGTAGGACTCGCCCGGATACAGGAAGTTGAGGTTAAGGTAGTTCCCGGGCAGGAACAAGTTCCCGCCCGTTGCCTGGTATCGCAGCACGGCCACCTCCCGCGAGTGGTCGCTCTTCCAGAACGTGTGCGACCGCGCAATCGTCTCGAGATCAATGCGGCGCCCGCCCGACGAGCAGCCCTCGATCAGCAGCGTCGGCTGCCGCTTCATGATCTCGTCCAACACGCGATACAGTCCCATCATGTGGCGGATCTGGGCCAGGCCGCGCGTATCGGGCGTGTCCATCTCGGTCCACACCGGCAGCGGATTCGTGTTGAAGTCGTATCGGATCCATTCGATGTGGTACTCGCGCGCATAGCGGTCGATGAGGTCGATCACCCAGTCCTGGGCCGCCCGCTCGCCGAGCCACACCAGGTGGCCGTGCACCCATTCCGGATGTTCCTCGGCGAGCCGCGTTCCCGGATTTGCGCGCTCCGGCTCGAACCACAATCCGAACTTCATGCCCCTCGCGCGCACGAAGTCCGAGATCGGCTTGAGGCCCTTCGGGAACTTCGCTGTGTCGATCGTCCAGTTCCCGACGCCCTTCGAGAAGCCATCGTCAAACCAGCCCGCGTCGATCACGAAATACTCGAGTCCGAGTTGGGCGGCGGCCTTGGCCGTGGCCATCATCCGCGTCTCGTCGATGTCGTTGCCCATCGTGAACCAGTGGTTGAACGAGATCGGCGGCAGCGGCTTGGCGCCCGCCAGCAGCGGCGCGTAATGCTCGTACAGGATGCGGCGCAACGCGTTGCCGCCCACCCGCTCCCCGCCCTGGTACGCTCCGAGCAGGATCCTCGGTGTGATGATCCGCTCGCCTGCCGGGATGCGCAGGAGGATGCCCGGCATACCGGCGCGCAGGCCGAAGCGCCCGGTCTTGGCGTCCAGGCCGGTTTCCGCGCGCCACTGGCCCGACCACCCGATGCCTACGAAGATGCCCGCGTCGCGTCCGGGGGCGTGCACCTGGAACAGCGGCAAATCGCCGTTCGACGAACGGCCCCCGTCGACCGTCAACGTGACCGGGCCCGCCCGCCCGCCAAGGGCGGTGCGGCGCACCGTGAAGCCGAGGTCCTTGCCGCTTGTTCCGGACAGGCCGCCGCGACTGGCGATCAGGTCCGGCCGCATGCCGCGCCCTGGCGCGTCGAGCGCGAGCGAGTCCACGTCGGCCAAGAGGGCCGAGGGCCGGTCCGTCTGGTTCTCGAAAACCAGCCGGTACTCGACGGCCCCGAAGGCCATGAAGACGCGGCCCTCGAGCACGCACAACACACCGTCGGGGAGGATCCAGCGGCGCTCGAACGTCAGCACGCCCGACTCCTCCTCGGCCACGTCCTCGTCCGGTTCGCCGGCGAGCAACTCGCCCGCGTCCTTGTCGCCATACGTGAACCTGAACGGGAAGCCCTCTTCCGGCAGGAACGGCGTGCCGGCCAGGGCCGACGTGAGCGCATCTTCGAGGTGGAAGGCGCTGCCGTCCTCGCGGACCAAATGGATGTCCGCCAGGTCCGCCTGGTCGTACGAGATGCCGTCCCCGGCGTCTTCGATGAGAATCTCGACCTCCCGTGCGCCCGACACGTCCACGTCGAGCGCACGCGGCGGGTCCCCGGTGCGACACACGTCCGTGCGTGTGCGCTCCTGGCCGTCCACCAACACGCGGAACACGACCGTGCCGCCCCGGCCGCGTGCGGTGTCGTAGTTGCGGTCGACGCCTACCTCGGCCCGCAGCGCAACGAATGGCTCCTCGATCTGCAACACGAAGCGGCCGTTCGCGTGCGTGCCCACGCCTCGCGCGTACTCCTTCTCGCCGATGGTGAGCGGCGTGTGCGTGTGGCACGACGCGTTCTTCGTCGGGACGCTCCACTCCTGCTCGGCCGCGAGCACGGTCACGCCGCTACTCGGCGGCGGCTCGGCCGGTACGCCCAAGGACACGCCGAGCAGGTCCGTCAGGTGCGCCACCCCGCCGTCATCGGCCGTCGCCCGCGCCCCCCGCAGCAGCACGGCCGCCGCCGCCGCAACACACAGCGCCCCGGCGATGTAGTCCAAAGCCATCGAATTCCCTCGCATTGTCCGTCTCCGTTGTCTCTGTGCTGAATTCAGCATTCCTCTATGGCCCGGCGTCCGCGGCCGCCTGCTGCGCCAGCGCGATCGCCCCGAGCACGCCCGCCCGGCTCCCGAGGCCCGGCGGCACGATGTACGCGTCGATGTCCTCGATGATGGCAGGGGCCTGCACGTAGCCGTTGAGAATCCCCTGCACGCGCCTGCGAATCATGGGAAACAAGTGCCGCTGTTCCATCACGCCGCCGCCAAGGATGATGCGCTGCGGCGAGATCGTGTAGATCTGCGGCACGAGCCCGTAGGCCAAGTAATTCGCCTCGAGCTCCCACGCCGCGTGGTCCGGCGGCAGGCTCTCGGCCGGCTGCCCCCACCGCATCTCGATCGTGGGTCCTGCGGCGAGTCCCTCGAGGCAGTCGCCGTGATACGGGCACGCGCCCTCGAACGGGTCCTGCTGCCTGTCGTGCGGCACGTAGACATGGCCCATCTCGGGGTGGACCAGCCCGTGCAACAGCCGGCCGTTCACCATGCCCCCGCCGCCGATCCCCGTGCCAATCGTCACGTACGTGAACGTGTCCAGCCCTTGCGCCGCGCCCCAGCGCCCCTCGCCCAACGCCGCGCCGTTCACGTCCGTGTCGAAGCCCACCGGCACACCGAGGGCCTCGCGGATCGGCCGCGCCAAATCGACGTGCGCCCAGCCCGGTTTCGGCGTGGTCGTGACGTAACCGAAGGTAGGGGAGGCCGGATTCGGATCGACCGGACCGAACGACGCGATGCCCACTCCGTCCAGCCGGCCGTGCTCTCGAAAGAAGGCCACCGCCTGCTCGATGCATTCGGCGGGCGTCGTCGTCGCGAACCGCGTCTCCGCCAGCACCGCCTCCGGCCCCGACGCCACCGCGCAAACGAACTTCGTCCCGCCAGCCTCTATGCCGCCCCAAAGATCCATGACTCAACTCCTAGCGCCGCCACGCACGTCGTATCGGCCCCATATCGGTTTTTCTTTGGTTCTCTCTTTTTTCCCAAAAAGAAAGAACGCGCTAGATGTATTCCCTCAAGCTCCACGGCTTGCGGTATGGCCGCCCCATCATCTTGGCGGCCGCCTTGTCGCCGACGATGGTTTCGCTCTTCGCGTCGAACTCGACCCGGCGGTTCAGGACCGCGGCGATGTTGCCCAGGTGGCACAGGGCCGCCGACTTGTGCCCCTCGACGATTGGGGCCGACGGCGCCGCCTCGCCGCGGACCGCGTCCGCGAAGCTGCTCACGTGGTTCAGGTCCAGCTCGCTCTTCTCGTGGCTGACCGGCTCGAGGTCCTTGTCACGAGGGTAGAAGGTCCAGCCGCCGCGGTCGATGATGAGCGAGCCTTTATCGCCGTTGATTTCGCAGCAGTTGCCCTTGCCCCCGCCGGGCATGAATCGCGACCAGTGGCGCAGTTCCCAGATGATCGTGAGTTCCGGATACTCGTACAGCACGGTCTGCGTGTCCGGCCACTCCTTGGCGTCATGCACGACAAACTGCCCGCCGTAGGCCGACACCGATTTCGGCAGGTCCAGCCCGAGCAGCCAGCGCAGCACGTCCAGCCAGTGCGCGCCCCAATTGCCCATGTCGCCCGTGCCGTAGTCGAACAGGAAATGCCAGTTGTAGTGCAGCAACTCCTTGTTATACGGCCGCTTCGGCGCCGGGCCGCACCACATGTCGTAGTCCAGCGACTCCGGCGGATCCGAGTTCGGTATGATAGGCACGAGGTGGCGTTCGCCGATGGTGCTCGCGCGGCAGGTCGCCACCTTGCCGAGGGCGCCCGACGCGATGAAGTCCTTGGCCTCGCGGAAATGCGGCCCGCTGCGCTGCTGCGTGCCGACCTGGACCGCCAGGTCCGGGTGTTTGTTTTGCGCGGCCACCATGGCCTTGCCGTCGTCGATGTTGAACGACGCCGGCTTCTCGATGTACACGTGCTTGCCCGCGTCCAGGGCCATGACCGTCATCATTGCGTGCCAATGATCCGGCGTGGCGACCAGCACCGCGTCGACGTCCTTGTCGTCGAGGAGCCGCCGGAAATCCTTTTCGCGCTTCGGCTTGCCTTCGGTTGCCTTCTGCACATCGAGCAGGCCCCGAGCCAACATCGCGTCGTCGCAATCGCACATAGCCACGATGTCGAACTGCTCCGACCGCAGCATATGCTTGGCCACGGTCGTGCCCCGGTTCCGGCAGCCGATCACCCCCACGCCGATCCGGTTACTGGCAGCGGCCCGCGCCGCCGTCCCCAGCGAAGCGGCCACGGCCGCCGAAGTCGCCGTCCTCATGAAACCTCGCCTCGAAATCGAATTCATGACCTATCCCTTCCTGTCCCGTCTACAACGCACTCCCTCTTCTCTCCGTTCCTCAAACTCCAGTCTGTCCGGTTGTCCACCCTTCCATCAGCGCACGTCGCGCCATATGCCCGCAGCTCTTCACGCGCCTTTGCGCTTCAAGAAGCTCCAATCCCGTTTCTTCAACATATCGAGCAACACCGCGCCGAGAATGACCAGCCCAAAGACCACCTTCTGCGTGTAGCTCTCGACGCCGGTGAGGTTCATGCCATTCTGTATCACGGCGATGATGAAGGCGCCGATCAGCGTGCCCAGGATGCGGCCCTCGCCGCCCGCGAGGCTCGTGCCGCCGACCACGACCGCCGCGATCGTGTACAGCTCGTACATCAGCCCGTAGGTGGGCGCGCCGCTTTTGAGCTGCGAGGCCGTCACCACCCCGCCCAAACCGGCCAGCGCACCGCTGCACGCATAGACGAAGATCAACACCCTGCGCAAGGGGATGCCCGACAGCCGGGCCGTTTCCTTGTTGCCGCCGACGGCGTAGATGTAGCGGCCTGTCCGCGCGTGGCCCATCAGCAGGTGCGCCCCGGCGTACAGTACGACCATCAACAGCACGCCGTTGGGAACGTGAAACAGGTCCGCCCCGCGCCCGAGCCAGATGAACGAGTCGGGCACCTGGTAGATCGAGTGGCCTTCGGCGAGGATGTAGGCCAGCCCGCTGGCCACCAGCATCATCCCAAGCGTCACAATAAAGGGCGGAATCGCGAAGATCGACACCATCACCCCGCTGAACGACCCCAGCAGCGCGCATAGCCCCATGCCGCCCACACAACACATCGTCATGGCGAGCGCCGTGGCCTCCGTGCCGCCGCCGAAGTCACGGATCAGGCGCGTGGCCACCACCGCGGACAGCGCGATCAGGCTGCCCACCGACAGGTCGATCCCCGCCGTGATAATCACCATCGTCATGCCGATGGCCAAGATGGCGATCACCACGATCTGGTCCGCCACGTTCACCAGGTTCTCGGGCTTGAGGAAGTTCGGAAAGGCGTAGCCTGCGGGCTCGACCACCGGCACGTCGCCCAGCCCAGGGAACTTCTCCGGCAACCGGTCGAACACCGCCCAGGCCGCGGCCGCGTGATTCGCCGCGATCACGTCCAGACCCTCGCCCCCGGCCGCGAGCGCCTCCAAGGCCCGGCGCGCGTCCGCGGGCTGGCCCGTCACCACGTCCGCCACGACCAAGCCCGCGTTTCGCAGTTCCTGCTCCAGCGTCCCGGCAAACGCGATGTCCTCCTCGGTGTCCTGGGCCGCCACGAGCACGCGCGTGCCTTGCCCGCATTGTTCGATCAGATCCTCCGCCAGCCGCTCCGCGCCCGACGCCCCGGTCGGGTGTTGCTCGTCCCACGTCAGGTAACTGAACAACGCGCCCAGCAACAGCAGCACGAACAGCATGCCGTAGTCGGCGACGAGGCGGCTGGCGGCTGTCTTCAGAAACGTCGGCATCAGCATAGTCCGGTGGTCAATACGAGGACCTCGGCGTCAAGGGAGGGCACCTCGAGGTTCACTGCAACTCCGGGTCGTTCTCCGCGTCTTCCTTGCGGTACAGCGACACCGGGATGAGGATCTCCGGCGGCACGTCCTCGCCCTCGAAGTGCTCGACGATGGCCCGGACCGTCTCGACGCCGATGCGGTCCGGGAACTGGATCGGGTCGGCGTAGATCTTGCCTTCCTTGATGGCCTGCTTGCCCTCCGGCTGACCGTCAAAGCCCACCAGGACGACCTGGTCCGCCTTGCCGGCCTTCTCGAGCGCGGCGCGCGCGCCCAAGGCTGACGGGTCGTTGATGGCGAAGACCGCGTCAAGGTCCGCGTGCGCCTGGAGCATGTCCTGCATCGCCTTGAAGCTCTTGTCGCGCACGCCGCCGCCGGGCAGGCGTGCCACGACTTCGATATCCACGTCCGGGCGCTGGTTGGCCTCGGCCAGTTCCGCGTCGAAGCCGCGCGTGCGCAGGATGACCGACTCGACTTCCGGATAGTCGAGGATGCCCACCTTGCCCTTGCCGTCCAGCACCTCGATGATGGCCTGGGCCGCGGCGCGGCCCCCGCCGTAGTTGTCCGTGGCGACGTGCGACACCACCTTCACGCCCTTGTCCAGGCACGCGATGTCGGCGGTAAAGACCGGAATGCCCGCCCCGTTGGCCTCTTTGATGGCGGGCGCGATGGCCATCGAATCGCACGGGCACAATACGATGGCGCTCACTTTGCGCACGATGAAGTCCTTGACCTGGTCCTTCTGCTTGGCCACGTCGAACTCGCCGCTCGTGGCCAGGATCTCATAACCGTGTTGGCCCGCCTCGGCCTCCATGTGCTCGACAATCGTATTGAAGAACGGATTCGTCCGCGTCAGCACCGACACTGCAATGACGCCCTTTTGCGCCCGCGGCCCTTGCGACTTCCGGCTGATACTCTCGAGAATCGACTCCTGCGGCTTGTCCGACGCTTCCTTGCCGCCACAGCCGCACAGCAACACGACGGCAGCCAACAGACTCAGTACCATTCCCGTGGATTTCATAGGTCGACGTCCTCCCACAGCCCTCTTCTCGGTGCGCGCGACCAACGCGGCCGCGCCCTACGAGCCGGAATCCGCCGCCGATTCTACTACAAAGAGCATCCGATTGCCCGGCCCTCGGATTGGACCATCGCGCCCCCGGCCTTGCCAGGCATGCCTACAGCCTGCCACGCGCGTGCAAGTATCCGGCGAGCGCGAAGAAGACCAGCGTACACACCAGCACCACGTTCGTCAGCAGTCGGTTCTTGAAGCGCTCGCCGACCCACGCCGACCGGCCGTTCAAATACAGCAGCACAAACGCCAGAAACGGCATGAAACACGCCCCCACCACGGCGTAGTACTTCTGGATCAACTTGAACGAGAACGGCAGGTTGACCATCGGCACGAAGGCCAAGGCCAGCAAATAGAACCGGTACGTCTTCGATGTAGCCGCCACACGCTGCCGCCGCTGCTCGCGCGACTCGCCCAGCGCCATCCCGCAGAAGTCCGCGAAGATGTACGGCACGCTCTGCCATACGCCCAACAAACTGCTGAACACCGCACCGAAGGCCCCCGCCAAGAACGCCCACCGAGCCGCCGGACCCACCTCCTCCGCCAGACGATCCGCCAGCACCACGATCAGCCGCGCCCCCTTGCCTAGGTCCTTCACGTCTACCTGGCTGGCGATGATGATCATGGCCACGCCGAAAAGCGCCGTCATCGCGTAGCCCGTCGCCAGGTCGATTCGGCACACCCGCAGCGCCCCCGGCCCCTCGCGCCCCTCCTCGCGAATCCAGTAGCCGTAGCACAGCACCGTGAGCGTCCCCCCGACGCCTCCCATCAGCGCGATGGTCCACGCAAGCCCGCCAGCGTTCAGCCGCGGAATACGCGGCGCGGCAAGGCCCGTCAGCACATCCCCCCAGTCCGGCCCAATCAGGACGGCCGTCACCACCACCGTCACGAACATCACGCCGATGCACACGCCCATCACCTTCTCGAAGAGGCGATACCCTCCGAAATGCACCAGGGCCAATCCCGCCAGGCTGCACGCGACACCGAACACGATCTTGCCCGTCGCCGCGTCCTCGAACACCGGAACCATCGCGTGGACCGTCACGCCGCACGCGCTCATCAGCGCCGACCCCACGCAGAAGCTCCACGGCAGCAGATACAGCAAGAACGCCGCCTGGAACGGCCGGCCCAAGTGGGCCATGCTCCCTTCGAGCAACGTCTCCCCCGTGGCCAACTGCCACCGCGCCAGCCCCTCATTCAACACGAACTTCAAGAACGCCCCCAACACCACCGCCCACAACACCGCCACCCCCAACTCACTCCCCGCGAATCCCGCCGTGCCCAAGTCCCCCGCCCCCACTCCCGTCGCCGCTACCAAGAAGCCAGGGCCGAGGATGGCGAGAAGGCCGGAGGTGCGTTTGTTCGAGTGCATGGCGACGGCGTCCTCAGTCGAGCAAGCCGAACAGTATCGGATCGTTGTCGGGGCATCAAGCTTCGGCCAACGGCCTTCCGGCTTTGCACCACCGTTCTTATGCTGTATGCTTGTTCTGCCGCTGGAATAGTGGCACGGGCAGAGCGGCTTGGTTCCGCCACGAATGGGCAATCAAACCTCATGTAGAGGTGAGGCCGCATGGCGTCAAAGTCCGGTATTGAATGGACCGAATCGACTTGGAATCCGCTGACGGGGTGCACGAAGATTAGCCCCGGCTGCAAGTACTGCTACGCGGAGCGTCTGGCTCACCGGTTGCAGGCGATGGGGCAGCCCAACTACGCCAACGGCTTCGAATTGGCCATGCACGAGCATACGCTCGAACTGCCGCTTCGCTGGCGCAAACCGCAGACGATCTTCGTGAATTCGATGAGCGACCTCTTCCACGAGGATGTTCCGGTTGCGTTCGTGCGCAAGGTGTTCGATGTGATGAACGAGGCCGACTGGCACCGGTACCAGGTGCTCACCAAACGCTCGGAGCGTCTGCGGACGCTGAGTCCGACGTTGCCTTGGGCACCGCATATCTGGATGGGGGTGAGCGTCGAAACCGCCGACTACGCATTCCGTGTCGATGACCTGCGGCGAACGGGAGCGCATGTGAAGTTCCTGTCGCTGGAGCCGTTGCTCGGCCCGATTCCCGGCCTCGATCTCGGCGGCATCGACTGGGTCATCGTGGGCGGCGAGTCCGGACCCAAGGCGCGGCCGATGGATTCCGCGTGGGCCAAGGACATCCGCGACCAGTGCCTCGATGCGGGCGTTCCGTTCTTCTTCAAGCAATGGGGCGGCAAGAACAAAAAGAAGGCCGGGCGCACGCTGGACAAACGCACCTGGGATGAAATGCCGGCGGTCGCAGATCGAGAGGCGGCCTCAGCGGCCAATGCAGCGGGATAGTCCCGTCACGCCGTCTCAGCCGAAGGGCCAGTTGCTATTCGGCGCCACGTGCAGCCGCGCCAGGATCCCCTCGTCATCCGGCCGCGTGTCTGTCGTCCCGACGAAGACCTCGCCCGACCACTGGCTCCGCGCCCGTCGCCCTGCCCGCACAAGGCGCCTCCGTGAGACGCGTGCGTTCCGGATCCTCCGTCTCGGCTTCGCCACTTGGCGCGTCGGGCGCGGCCGGCTTCAGCCCTGAATGGCCGCGCGCAGCTTGTCGAGGTATTTGGGGACGGCTGTCATGGGGTCTTCCTTGGCCTCGTACTCGAGGGCCACGTAGCCGCGGTAGTTGACGTCGCGCAGGATGCCGGCGATGCGGTCGAAATCGGCCTCTTCGCTGCCGGCGGCCGTGCGTACCGCGACTTTCACCTGGACCGTGATGGCCTTTGGCGCGAGCGTGGCGAGGTTCTCGTACGGTTTGTCGTGGAAATTGCCGGTGTCGAGGTTGACGCCGAACCACTCGTGGTCCACGCCGTCCACGAGCCGCAGCACGTCGGCGGCCGTCTCGGTGAGGTATCCGTGGTTCTCGATGGCCAGGAATACGCCTCGTGAGCCGGCGTAGTCGCAGCACGCCTTCATGCTCTCGACGAACCAGGCGACTGCCTGGTCGCGGTCGGCGTCCTTGGGCTTGCTCCCGGCGAAGACGCGGATGACGGGCGCGCCGAACTCGACCGAATGGTCGATCCACTTCTTCACGTGTGCCATCTCTCGGTCGCGCGCCTCGCCGGGCGGCAGACAGCAGTTGTTGCGGATGGCCGTGCCCGAGATGTCGAGCCCGAGCCGGAACGCCTTGGCCTTGAGCGAATGCAGGTAGGCCGGCTCCTCGGAGGAGAAGTAGTAGGACGTGGGCTCGAGGGCGTCCAGCCGCCACACCGCGGCCAGGTCCAGCAGGTCGTGCAGCGTCATTGTCCCCTTGCGGTCGCCCTGGGGCAAGTGCTCGCGGAACGAATATGCCGCCAGGCTCAGCTTCAACTGCGGCGCGATGGCGCCGTCGAAGTGCTCGGGCTTCTTCGGCGCGACAGCCGCGCCGCTCCGTCCTGCTGCGGCGCCCAGCGCGGTGGCCAGGCCAGCCGTCAACACTTCTCGTCTCGTGGGTCGTGTCATTTGAAGAAGCTCCCTTCCGTTTTGTCTGGTCGCGATTGCCGAAATGCACGGCGCCCCGTCACGGCCGGTCAGCCAGGGCGCGCCGCAGGCGGACCAAGGCCAGCAGGCTCAAGCACGTGCATAGGACGCCGGTCACGAACAGCACCATGCACCAGTACGCGTCGGATTTCAATGCCAAAACGTCGCCGCTCTGGAGCACGGCATTGGTCCCGTCTTGCCGGCCAACGGTGAAGGCCAGGAGCATGTTCAGAGCCGCACCGCCGAACAGGAAGACGGTGATCAGCAGCAGCAGTAACGTCAGCGCGATGCTCTGGCCGTATTCGTCTTCCCCTTCGTCGGCGAGTCGTCGCTGGACGAGGCGCAGGCCGAGGCCCAGGGCCGTTAGTGCGAGCAGCGCGTATCCCGTGAGGCGGAGGACGGGGTGGGGCTCAACGAGCAGACGCTGCAGCCTGCCCGAGGGTGCCATAGCGATGGCGATAGCACCGACGCTCATCAAGGGTCCCACGAAACCGAACAGGTAGATGACCGCCAGGTTGCCCAGAACAAGCCGGGACTCGGCGCGGCGCGGGTGGCGAAGGCCGGCCGCGGTCCTCGTCTCCGCACGCCAGAGTGTCCGAATCGCCATGCCGGAAAGGACCAACACGAATGCACTCGAAACCAGGCCACCGACTAGCGGTTCGAACAGTCCGCTGTGCATCAGTTCGTAGAGAGACTCGAACGCGAGGCCCACCAAAAGGAGTGTCAGCAGGGTTGTTACGACGAGCGCTGCTTTTCGCATGGTTGTTGTACCCACCGGCCGCTGAGGCAACCTAGCTTAGCATAGGCTTTCTTCGGTGCGAGTACGAGTGACGAGAATGACGAGGGACGGGGGGAGGGACGACCACGGGCACGATGCCGATTACGAGGGACGAGGGCGATGCCCGTCCTGCCGTGTTGCCTTGCAGGTTGAGGTCGGCGTCTCCCATACTTCGCCCTGTGAAAGATTGCGGCGCGAGCTACGCGACGAGCTACTGCACAACAGCGGCCAAGAGGGGACGAGGATGATGGGACGTTCTATGGATCGGCGTGCGTTCTTGACGACGGCAGCGGGTGCGGCGTGTTGTGCGGGCGCCATGTCTCGCGCTGCGAACGCGGCGCCCGGCGACTCGGGCGCCGAGGAGGAAGGTCCTATGGGGACATGCAGGTACTGGATGCACGGCTGCGGCGGCGACGACAAAAAGGCCACGGCCAAGGCGTTGAAGGCGGCGGGATTCGACGTGGTGGTCGCGGGCGGTGACGCGGTGGCCGCGGTAACGGCCGAAGGCATGGCGTCCTGGGTGTGCGGTGGGGCCTTCGGCCTGGGTGATTTGAAGGACGACGATGCCTACAAGGCCGTCGACATAGCGGGCGGGCCGCAGGTGTGGTTCAGCTCCGGTTGTCCGAACAACGCCACGCTCCGCGAACGCAATCTTGAGTCCTACCGGAAGATGGCCGCCACGCCGGACATCAGCGGTATCCTTGTGGATGGGTGCCGCTTTGCCTCGCCGGCCTCGGGGCTGCACGCTTTTCTGACGTGCTTCTGCAACACGTGCCGCGACAAGGCCGGCAAGCTGGGCTTCGACTTCGAGGCCATGAAACGCGACGTGGCCGCCCTGCACGACGCCCTGACCGGCAAAGGCGACACGCCGGCCGCGTGGGCCGCCACGCCGGTGGGCGCGACCGAGTGGCTCGTTCGGCATCCCGGCGTTCTCGAGTGGCTGCGGTTCCGGCGTGCGTGCACCACCGAGCACTTCCGCAGCATCAGCGAAATCGTCCACGGCGCCGGCCTGCGCATGGGCGTATACATCTTCACGCCGTCCCTGGCCCCCCTGGTCGGCCAGTCCTACGCCGATCTCGCAGCATTCGTGGACGTGTTCGCCCCGATGATCTACCGCAACTATCCCAAGCGTCCCGGCATCGCCTGCCTGAACTGGGAGCTGAGCATCCTCCCCGAGGAACTCGCCATTGCTGGCACGCCGGCCGAGAAAGCCGCCCTCCACCTCTACCTGGCTTGGACCGGCCTCGATGAGGTGGTCTCCGACCGCACCATCGCGGCCGTGCAGAAGGAAGTGCCGCCCGAGGCCGTGGGGCGCGAGACCGCGCAGGCCCGCGCCCTGCTGGACGACGACAAGGAGCTGGCGCCTATCATCTACATCGAGGATCCGCAGATGGCGAAGACCGCGGGGCTTGTCCGTCAGGCCGGGGCCAACGGCGTCAATTTCTTCGTCTTCCGGAAAGACTGGGCCGAACTCGTGAAGCCGGGCCTCGCCGAAGCCTAGGGGGAGGCCTCGGCAGCCCGTGACCGCAGGGCAGGCTAGGCCGCTGTGGCCCGCCCCCTGAACAGTGCCACCCAGACCACCAGCCAGACGACCACGGCCGCGACGCTGATCAGGAATACCGGGAGCGCGCCCACGGCGATGGCCAAGGGAATGGCCGTCGAGGTCCACAGGCCGCCGCCCATGAAGGGCTCATGGAGCAGTTGCTTGTAGCCGAAGGCGGAGAAGGCGTCGGTCTCGCCTTCTGGATCGACCACCCGCAGCAGCAGCAGCCCCGTGGCCGTGACGCCCATGGACTGACCCATCTCGGCGATGGCCCGCTCGAACCACGAGTCTTTCGGCAGCAGCCTTCGGGCCAGCCACGTGACGCAGAAGACGTTCCACAGCACGCCCACGGCCACGAGAATGGCGAAGGGCACGATGCCTTTCATGACGACCGGGAGGTTGATCGTCGAGATGGCGGCGACGACCAGGAAGTCCATGGCCGTTCCCGACAAGCGCTGCATGAGTTGGTGGTCGATGGGCACGACGTTCGCCGCCCGGGTCAGGAAGAGCTGAACGGCGAGCCCGCCGATCATGCACAGTGGGAACAGCGGAAATCCCGTGAGGAACTTCTTGGCGGCAAGCGCGGGAAAGCACGCCTCGATTCGGATGAGCCCGAGCTTGGCCAGGTAGCCGATGAAGATGGCCACGCCGATGATGGCCAGGTGAAGCGCCAGGCTGTCGACCGAGGCCGCGGCGACCGTCTGCCTGCCCGCGACGGGCCTTTCGTCCACCTCGAATACACCGACGATGGCGCTCTCGGGTATATTCTCGATCTTGCCGAGCTTCTGGGTCATGCCCTTTCGGGCCGCCCAGTTGATGAGGGCCATGCCCACGAGGATGGCGAACAGCACGCCCGCGGTGGCGGAGGTGAGGGCATAGTCCGTGCCCTCGGGCCAGTCGAAGATCTCGAAGGTTTGCTTCAGCCCCGCGGCCGTGCCGTGGCCTCCTTCGAAGCCGACCGGGATGATGGTTCCCAGGTAGCCCTGCACGGAGAATAGCGGCACGAGCACGGCCAGCGACACGCCGAGTGCGGTGGCGTACTGGCCCCACGCCACGATCTGCCCGTAGGCAAGCTGCGGCCCCGCCAGGGCCCAGATCCGCTTCAGCGGCGGTATGGCCACGCCGAGGAAGAGCGCGGCAAACACGATGTTGATCAGAAAGCCCGGGAGCCTGCTCCAGCCTGCGGTCGCGTCCTCGGGCAGATAGTCGCCTAGGACCTGAAGCACGACCAGGCCCAGCAGCCCGCCTATCACGGAAGCGGGCAGGTACAGTTTCTGAAAGAGCCGGACCTTCACCCGCAGGAGCTTGCCCACAATGAGGAGCAAGCAGAGCGACGAGAACGAAAGAACGATGGTCATGGGATGGGCCTCTCTGGTGCTTCAAGCCGCTTGGCCGCGGCGCGGGCCGAGCGGCACACAGGAATTGGGCGGGCGGACGAGGGCGCCTGCAGCCATACGCCCGGCACAGGCTGGCGCCTTCGGATGGCCGGTCGCACTGGCGGCCGGGGCCCTACCTGGGGCTCAGTATCTTCAAGACGACGAAAGCAATAACGACTGGCACGAGCGGTGCAAACCACCACTTGTACTTCACAATGAACGTCATGATGTCGAAGCTATCCATGATGCCTTCTCCACGGTCGGTAGACCGCACGGTCACCGCTCACCGGCGAAACGCTGCAACCGCTGCTCGCGCCACCCGCGCAGTTCCGCTCCATCCATATCGCCACGGCCGTCTTCGGCCGCCTCGAACTTGACCACGGCTTCCGGGCGCGGAGTGGTGCAGACGGCGAACACGGCCATCACAAAGGCCACGACCGCC
>Ga0272442_10005959_pt1 | contig 16171 bp, 8 predicted proteins | sample SSMForm2O_FD_200262 | JGI IMG/M metagenome (GOLD analysis project Ga0272442, IMG submission 200262) | Marine sediment archaeal communities from Little Sippewissett salt marsh, Falmouth, MA, United States - SSM-Form-2O | ecosystem: Environmental > Aquatic > Marine > Wetlands > Sediment ...
CGCCAGGATTCAGTGGTTTACCGTTTATGGGCCGAAAAGATAAAAATCCGGCATCAGAGCAGAATTTGTGAATCGGATTCTTTCCTGATCCATCTTGTCCGGCGACCGGATCAGATCCTGCTCGCTTCCTTCCTTTTGAAAGGCGAAGCTGCCGAAATGAATAGCCGTCTTTTTCTGGAAAAAATGATGCCCGGCACCAGATTGAACGGATCTGTCCATATTGCGGGTGATGTCCATGCGCTTCAGTCATTTTTTTCACCATGGCTTCCCCAATGGACAGATACGCTCACAGGGGGAATCATCTGTGATTTCAATCTCAACGGAAATACCCGGCAACAACATTATGCCGTCAATCTGGATATCCGTCAAATCGCATTTACTCACGAACGAAATGAAAAATTCATCGTGCGGGGAACATATACACCTTCGCTCCTTTCACTGGATACCCTGATATGGAACGGATGGGACGGGTATCTTGCAGCCGAATTCCACTATAATCCGGGTGAACATTCCGTTTTACATGCGGACATCGCGGGAAAACGGATCGATATTCACCGAATGGCATTATATGCAGGACATTCCATTCCGGTCCACAGTGGCCTGCTGGATATTCGCATATCCGGAAAAGGCCGGTGGAACAATCCAGAAACCATTTCGTGCAGGGGGAATCTGAATATATCCCGGATGGCCTGGCGGGGGACATCATTGCCCGCGCTGGCGTGCCGGTTCAATATCGCACGGGGAGAAGGAAATTTGTCTCTGAATGGAGGGCCCCTCAATATTCAGGCAAAGATCCGCAGGGATGAATCCCGATACGAGACCAGCCTGACTGCGGTCATGGAAAACATGCATCTCGTAAAATCCATCATTCGCATACCGGATCTGGAGGGCAGCTGGCGGCTCGGAGGACGGATATCGGATCTGAAATGGGGTGCCCCTATCAACCTCGATATTCATGGACGATATATACGGACACCCTGGTTCAACGCGGATTCCATGGATGCCGGTTTGCATTACGATAACGAAAAAACATTTACGGATATCCGGGTATATGCAGCGAATTACAGGGACTTTGAATTCAAACGAGCCGCCATCATGTCACATTTTGACGGGATATTATCCCCCCCGCGGAGCGGATACTGTGATTTTCTGTTTCAGGACGGCATGCTGCAGCAGGTGCCTGCGGATTCCATCCGCGGCAGGCTCCGTTTTTCAAAGACGACACTGTATCTGGACACCCTGATACTTTACGAAGGATTGCACAGGACCGGGATCCGGTGTGAGCTGGACACTCAACCAGGCGGGCGATCCCTGTTTCAGTCTGCGAATACATGGAAAGGTGCGGCATCCGGAACCCGTTTCAACATCCGTATTCTGAATCCGCTTCTTCCTGAAGGCTGGCAGATGGGCGGCCGCATTGATTACGGGCTGAGCTGGCACGGAACGGCAGCAAACCCTGAACTGAACGGTTTCATCCGCCTCAATGAAGGTTCGCTGATGCTGCCCCGTGGAAAAAAATTGACAGCTTTGCAATGCGAACTCGGATTCAGGGATTCCCTCATTGCTCTCCATTCCCTGCAGGGCATGCTGGACACCACATCATTCTCCATGACCGGGCAAATGCACATGGACCGGTGGCAGGCAGATGCCTTCGCGATCAGGACCGATATCGACAGCGGTTTTTTCAAGGCGGCCGGTTACAGAAATGATTCATTGCAGCCTGTACTGCACATGACTTTTCACGACTGGGGAATTCACACCCCGGCCGGTTTCCTTTTGCCGGAAAATTTCTCGTTAAACGGACGCTTGAACGGGGAAATCAGGGTTCATGATCCGGCAGATGTTCATCACCGGCAGTTCTGGGGAGAACTTACTCTGTCCGGACTCGCTTCACCGCAAAATCCTCTTCATATCAACGTGCAGAACGGACACACGCGACTGTCACTTATGGGCGACAGTGCCGTTTGTGATACATTCTGGATAAAAACCCGGGAAGGATATATGTCTTCCCGCGGACGGTTCCTTCTTCTGCGGGGCGGCATTCATGCTGTTTATGCACAGACACATATAGAAAATCTGGGTTATATACAGCCCGATCAATATCAAATAAAAATAAGACAAGCAGGCCTTGAGACAATCCTCAGGGACAATACCTTCCAAATAACCGGCAGTTTGGAACTGGCGGATTCACGGTATATCAGGGATTTCAGTTCGGGAGACATATTGAGTATGATGAAACAAACGGGTGCACCCTCCACGCAAATGCCCGGCATCTTTAAAAGCACATCACTGGCTCTGGAAATTAAAAACAGCAGGCAGGTATGGATTGACAACAATCTCGCGCATGTGCGCATGCAGCCAAAGCTGCATATCACCGGAACGCCGGCCAAACCACATCTCACCGGCCATATCGATCTGGAAGAAGGATATATTTTGTATCTGGACCGACGCTTCCAAATTCAAAATGGTACCATCGATTTCATTCATCCCACTCAACTCAAACCCGTTATTCATGTTGACAGCCGGACGGAATTAAAAAAACATCAGACTTTTTCAGATACATCCTATGTCATCACTATGAAGATTACCAATGAGACGGATGAATTGCGAATTGTATTGCAGTCTTCACCACCGCTCTCCGAACCAGAAATCCTGTCATTGCTGACACTGGGGGTGACACAGAAAGATTTTAAAGCCGCCCCGGATAACGGAAGCAAAAGCGGAACCGTTAAAAACATGATCATCAGCCGGGCGGGAGTACTGTCCGCTCGGACATTGAGTTCGGTGGCTGAAAAAACCATCGGCCGTCTTTTTGAACTGGACACACTCAGCATTGAAGGCAATCTCTTTCAGTTTGATGAGTCCTGGGGACCGCAGTTGCTGGCGTCAAAAACGCTGGCCAAGAATGTCAAAATAACCTATACCACCACTGTGGGTCATCTCAATGAACAGCTCATCCGGCTGGGATATCAGTTGCTGCCCGGAATCTCTCTTGAAGGAATGGCGAATCAGGAAGGAAATGCATGGCTCGATCTGAAATACAGAATCAAATTTTAAGGACACATTATCTGCTGCCCCTGTTTTTGTGCCTGCTCTGTCCGCTTCCTGTGCCTGCCGCAAAATCAGTCCCTCCGATGGATCAATGGCATGTGTCCCGCATCCATGTGCAGGGAAATCATCACATCTCAGACGCCGCATTACGGGAATTGATGGTCATATGGCCGGATAATTTCCTGGACCGCCCCCTGTTTTCACACCAGCAGTTCGAAGAGGATATCAGACATATTCTGGACGCCTATAAAAGCAGGGGTTTCCTCGATGCTGTTGTTGATTCGCAGACAATTGTTATTGATTCAACATCCCACTCTGTCACGATTCATATTGCATTCAATGAAGGCCCGCAGACCACCGTGGAAGCCGTTTCGTTTTTCGGCAATATCGCATTCCCGGAAGATACGCTAACTTCAATTCTCCCCATAAAATCAGGTGATCCGTTCCAAAAGGACCGGGTCCAGCAATCCCGTTTATTTCTTCTCGAGCTCTATGCCAATCACGGCTATATGGAAGCGGCTCTGGAAATGGGTGTTCGCCTGAACACACAGGATCATCTGGCCTACGTTGATTTCATGATTACTGAAAACCAGCCCTATACCATTCGCCATATCCGGATATACGGCCTGAAAAAAACCAATCCAGATGTGATCAAACGGGAACTGACTTTCAACGAAGGGGAGTCCATCGAGTACCGCAAATTGCTGAATTCACAACGCCGGCTGTATCTGAGCGGATTGTTCCAGAGTGTTTTCATTGTGCCGACCGATATCGAGAATGACAGTCTTTATCAGAAAGACATCCACATCCGCATCCAGGAAAAGACAACCGGAGAATTCAATGTCGCACTTGGATATGGTTCGGAAGAAAAAATCAGAATCCGGTCTGAAATTTTTGAAACAAATGTATTTGGCACCGCCCGCAAGATCAGTCTTTCAGGCAGATACAGCGCTCTTTTGAGGGGAGGCGAAGCAGCCTATTCACAACCCTGGACACTGGGACGTCGCTGGCAGACCGATTTTAAAATGAAGTATGAATGGATTCATTCGGAGGCGTATGAAGTACTCACGTACGGCGCCCAGTTATCCACCGGCAAAGAACTCCTGCAAAATGTGAGAATGACACTCAAGTACCGGCTGGAAACACATTCACTCAGGAAAGTATTTGCGGAACCTGTACCGGACCGTTTCCGGAACAATATCAGTGGTCTCGCAGTCACGGCAATTTTTGATACCAGAGATAACATATTCAATACACACAGGGGTCTTTACGCCGAATGTTCCAGTGAACTGGTGGGGGGATTTCTCATGGGCAGCGAAACCTATATAAAAACCATGGTCCGCTTGAAAACCTTTTTTCCTGTCAAAGAGAAATCGGTACTGGGTTCAGCCATGAATCTGGGATGGCTGAACACACTGGGCGAGACAGAGGAAATTCCGATCAATGAGCGCTTTTTTGCCGGCGGAAGCGGTTCCATACGCGGATTTGAATATCAAAAACTGGGACCGCTGGATGCCCGCGGGGTACCGGTCGGGGGGAGGCTGCTTGTAGAATGGCATGTTCTGGAATACCGGTTTCCTGTTTATAAATGGTTTGAAGGAGTGCTTTTTTCAGATGCCGGAAACGTTTTAAGGGAAGCGGATCTGTTGACGATTGACAGCATCCGTTTTACGATTGGAACAGGGCTGCGTTTGACAACACCATTCGGCACGGGCCGCCTGGACATCGGCTGGAATATGAATCCCCGGAACAACGAACCCGCATATCAGATGTATCTGAATATGGGACAAATATTTTAATGGCAGGTTTTACATATAAACGGAAACATAGGTTTTTATTCCTTCCGGTTTCCATTAACAATGGATCTGATAACAATAAAGGAAACATCTAGGATACGTTCATATTAAAAATGGAATCAATCTGATTCCCGATTCCCTTTTCCCCGAATTCCAGTTCATAGCAGACTCCCATTCCTTTACGACAGTCCGGTTCACAAAAAGTAAAAACCCGTTTCGAATCAAGGCTTCTGCTGCTTCCTGTAATTTATCAAGAGTACTGTCTCTGCCGGATAATATTTTTCAACTGTTTCCAGCGTATTTCACGACTGTAAAGGGCCTCCGGGTTTCCGTCATATACAGGCAGGTTTTTGTGGAATGCCGGCTTCTCTTCGACATACAGAACACCCAGCAGGAACGGATCATTTTGCAATGCAAGCTCAAAGGCGTCTTTCTGACTGGAGGGATCATAATTTTCATCCAGATACCGGACATGGTCCTTGAACCACTTGAATGTGTTCACCTTGTTAAAAGTGACACAGGGCTGAAAAATATCGACCAGTGCATATCCCTGATGCCGGATGGCCCTGACCAGAAGGGCTTTGGTTCTGTCCACATCCCCGGCAAACGCACGCGCCACAAAAGAGGCATTCTGTGCGATGGCCACGGCAACGGGATTGACAGGCTCAATAAAAACACCTTCCACCTGTACCGGTGTACGAAATCCCTTCTGGCTGGTGGGGGAGGCCTGTCCTTTGGTCAGTCCGTACACCATATTGTTGTGCACAAGATGAACAATATCCGGATTCCTTCGGATCGTATGCAAAAAATGGTTGCCGCCTTCACCATACATGTCGCCATCGCCGCCCTGGGCAATGACCGTCAGCGAGGGATTGGCCGCCTTGACACCGGTGGCTACCGGCAGTGCTCTGCCGTGCAATCCGTTAAACATATGGGTGTTGAAGTACTGTGGTGTTTTGGGAGCCTGGCCGATCCCGGAGACCACGACCAGATTTTCGGGTCTCTGATTCGTTTCAAGCAGTGCGCCCTTCAGTGCCTCCAGTATTTTGAAATTGCCACAGCCGGGGCACCAGGCAATGTCTGCATTCTTTTTATCAAATATGCTGGCTTTCATTTTAATATCCTCATGATTGTGGTATGTTCATGAATGCCCGGTTATGACAAACGACTCATCTCTTTGCACAATTCTTCCACTGAAAAAGGCAGACCAGTGTATTTCAAAATGTATTTTTTCACGAAAAAACCGGTTTCAAGGGTCAGCAGACGGCCAAATTGCCCGGTGGCATTGTTTTCAACCGATACAATTCTCTTGGCCTGCTTTAAATATGCATCCGCTGCCGGTGGTACCGGATATATCTGGGGAAAATGGAGCATGGCCTGTTTTCCCGCCTGATTCTGCTGCAAGGCATCTTTCACCGGATGATAATTGGTCCCCCAGCAAATAAAAAGCGTTTCATAATCCTCCGGTCCGTGAAAAACAGGCGGTATGCATGCCTTTTTCATGGCATCCATTTTTTTCAGCCGCTTGTCCACCATCTTGCGCCGGACATTAAAATCTTCCGTGATATATCCGTCTTCACTGTGTTCGTCGCTGTCCACACAGACCAGCCCGTTTCCATATCCTGGGATACCTCTCGGTGAGATACCGTTTTCCGTCAACCTGAATCTTTGATAATCCATGTCCGTTTTGATAATATGCGTATTCTTCGTATTGCGGCCGGAATCCGGCTCCGGGATATTTCGGGTGGAATCCATCAGATACTGATCCGTCAAAATAAAAACCGGGATCTGAAAACGGCCGGCCAGGTCAAATGCCTGTGATGACAGGTCGAAAGCCTGGGAATGATCCCCCGGCGCCAGAATGATTCTCGGGAATTCTCCGTGTCCGGCATGGAGTACCAGATTCAGATCGCCCTGTTCCGTACGGGTCGGCAAACCTGTTGCCGGACCCGGCCTCTGAGCCAGGTGAATCACGACAGGCGTTTCCGTCATGCCGGCCAGACTGATGCCTTCACCCATCAATGCCAGACCGCCGCCCGACGTCGTGACCAGGGATCCGGCACCGGCATAAGAGGCACCCAACGCCATATTGATCGCACAGATTTCGTCTTCCGCCTGTTCCACAACCAGATCCAGATCACGCGCATACTGCGCACACTGGACCAGCACACCGGTAGAAGGCGACATGGGATAGGATGAAACAAACCGGCATCCGCCGGCCACAGCCCCCAGAGCCACAGCTTCGGCTCCATTCATCAGAATTTCTCCGGCGAGATCTCCTGCCGGCTCCGGGATGCCGGGCACTCCTTTTTCATTTTTTAAGATCTGACCGCTTTCATATCCTTTCCCGCAGGCACTGATATTATTCTGCACAATTTCTTCGGACTTCGATTGAAACTCCTGTCTGAAATAGGCCTTGTAAAGATCCGGATTCAGACCAAACATCCCGAGAACAATGCCGGTCGCCACTGCATTCGCATAAATTTTGCCGCCATGCTCCTCTGCAATACGGGAAACCGGAATATCAAACATGTCGAATTCCGGATCATACGTGTCTTTCTCGCCGATAATGATGGTTTGGTCGGACAGCCGTTCCTTAAGATGCGCAAGGGCCCCTTGTTTCAGCGGAATACAGATATCCACACGATTTAAAAAAGAAGCCGCACGTTCATTGGCTATACGGATTTCTGTGGAATTCATGCCCCCGCGGATGCGCGACATGAATTCTCTGGTTGCAAAAACATGATACCCGGCCTGTTTCATCATGACCGTCAGGGCCTTTTCAATGGTCTGAATGCCCTGACCGGCTGCGCCGCATATCACCACGGAGATATCTTTCGCTTTTTGACACATGTTTACTCTCCCAATTTCTATTGGAACAAGACATTGTCAATCCCGGTGATCAATCTGTGTTTGCTATAAAGACAAGGTTGCATGTAATTGATAGCTGCCAATCAATAAGACAACGGATATGAAAAATATCCAAATACAGTATTGGTACCGGACCTCGATTCCGGCACTGTTATTCCTTATACATAATTAATGGAAGAACCACCCCCCTTTCCCCTGAACAAACCGGCTGGCTGATCCGTATCCTGTGCTGTATCTTACTTTATGTACGGCACACCAGTCATATCATCATTGTGTCCTGCTATGTCATTCCGGTTTTTTCTCTGTTCCATCCGGTATCCATGACGGACAGCATCATTGATAAACTGAAGTCATGACCGATCATTGAATAAAAATCGCCGGTCTGGAACGCAGCTGATGATGAGATGAATTTGGAACAGACAGTAACGTCCGGTCATGCCTTCTGCATAACACATGGAAATGCTGTCCAAAGCAGCGTACTGTGGATTTTGAACGCTGCTGAAACATGCTGATTATAGTAAGATATTCCGGTTTCACGGGAATGTCATGGGGATTCCCCGGGATTATTTTAATACCGGCTCATCCATTGGAATGAAGGGGATGCGGCCTGCCAGAATTCAACGGACCGGGTTTATTCATCTACCAAAACAGCACAGGCGGGACACCTGGCTGCCGCTTCCCTGCATTTTACCCGGTACAAAGCCGGCACATCGGTCATGACAGCCACTGCCTTTTTGCTCCCAGGCTGAAACCGGAACACCTCCGGACATATTTTGACACAAAGCCCCGCCGTTCGGCATTTATCCTGATCCACACACACTTTCATGGAATGTCTTCCCGGCTGTTACGGGGCCTTTTTCTTCCCGATGACCGCATCGGACTGCATGACCCACTTGATATACTGGGACCTGGTGTAGGCCCAGGGATCCTTCGTGTTTTTCCGGTTCATTGCCCCCCTGAAATCATCCGGTTTTTCATACCGGTTTTTGGTCATCCAGTCTGTGATACTTGACAGTATATTTTTGATCTTTTCGGGACCGGACAGCAGGGCACTGACCATTTGAAAGCAGGAGGCGCCGGCCAGAATCATCTTCACCGCATCCGCCCCTTCATAGATACCCGTACTGCTGCAGATGTCCGCCCGGACAGAACCATGCAGCAGACCCGCAAATCGCAGCGGCAGACGATGGTCTTCCGGATGACTCGGATAAAACGGGAAAACATGTTTCTTCTCGTGAATATCTATTTCCGGCTGAAAGAGCCGGTTAAAAAGCACAATACCCCTGACGCCGGCCGCATCAAGCTGTTGGATGAAATGAAGGGGATTGGTGTAAAAAGGACTTAATTTAACGGATACCGGTACAGTCACTTTCTTCAATACAGCCCGGACCGTAATCAGTTGTTCCTTTTCAATGTCCGAGGCGCTTTTTTCAAATGTCTCGGGAGTATTGTAAAAATTGAGTTCCAGTCCGTCCACTCCCGTTGACTCAAGCAGCCCGGCATATTCCACCCAGGTTTCCCTGTTTACCGCATTGAGGCTGGCGATAACCGGAATCCGGCATTCATTTTTCGCCTTTTTCACCCAGTAAAGATGCTCCTGGGGCCCGGCATGCTCCTGCCCGGCACCCACGGTCACCATTTCGGGATGACGATAATAGTACTGTTCCCGTTCCTCATCCAGCTTGAACCGGTCCAGTTGTATCTGTTCCTCAAAAAGTGATTTGGTCACAATAGCGCCTGCGCCGGCTTCTTCCAGAGCTTTGATATGTGCCATATTGGCAGTCAGCGGCCCGGCCCCTGCGATCACGGGATTTTTCAGATGAATACCCATATAGACGGTTTCAAGCGTTGCCATTTCCTCTTCCCTTCCAGTCATTTATTTACGGGCGAAGCCGGATTCCGGCTTCCCTCCAAAATTCGGATGCATCATAAGGTACATCCCCTATTTAACCCGGATTTCCTGGCTGTTTTCCCACAGACCATGAATATTGCATAATGCCAGTGCGTGCAGCGTTCCGGATTTACCGGTTTTAAAAGTGGCTGTGACCTGATGATGGGTATATACCGGCCCTTCATTGGGACCCGGAACAGATTCACCATGAGCGCTGAATTCGAAATGGCCGATCTGATACGCTGCTTTTTCGCCCTCGGGATGGAAATACAGGGATATCCAGCGAATATGATGTTCCGTGGTATTGGGATGGGCGATCTCCTTGCCGAGGCCGACCCGGACATCAAACATTTCATTCGCCTGAACCTGTTCTGCACATTCGATGACCGGAACATGCTTTTCCTTTTTCCAGTCCGCCTGCTGAATCGTCTGACCGATTGTTTTCATAATCCTGTCTCCTTCCAGATTAATATGCGTACATGATATTTATAATGCGAGACCTTATGCGATATAGCAGCAAACATCCACCACCGCAGGTGGTGGTGCGCCTCAGGCGCACAGGCACGTATGTGCCGATTTGTTTTCCGATCGGAAACCATCCGCCTGAGGCGGATGGTTGAAAGATCAATCAGGTTTTTCCGGATATTATCCGTATTTCCGTCATTCTGTGATCGTTATTGCAGGATATGGAAACCGGGAATATAACCCGGAGCCGTTCGCAAATCACACTTGACAGTACCATCTGACAGTACCATCTGCAACATGCAACCGAAAAAGCGCATGGTGTCCGGAATCCAAAAGATCCCCGACCGGGATCACCATCAAAATACGCCGGAATATTCATCGCCGGCCCGTACAGTTCGATCCATGGCGTAAAAATACACAGGGTCTTGAAACCTTGCTTTTTTTATGAACAGCATCCTGAAAAGTTCCGCAGCAAACATCCATCACCGGATGTGGCGATGCGTCTCAGGCGTAAAGGCGCGCCAGTGCCCATTTTTTTCCGGATCGATAGCCATCCCGATCTATCGGGATGATTTGATCAGCCGATAATCCTGTCTTTGGCGGAATTGCTGAAATCCGCCCTTCGGGTGGCTGGAAAATCAATCTGACAAACTGATGCACCCGTTTTTCATTCCTTTCGCCTGGCACGACCCGGTTCTCCGAAAGAACAACGTTCTGTCATCGAACTCTGTCCAAAGGAGCGATCAGGAGTCCGGTTCAGTTTTGTTATTTGAATGTGGATCGAATGGTTCTCAGTCGTTCAGAACACGCGATGATTCGCGAATAACGAGTTCGGTTTCAAGAACAACGCGCTGAACCGGCAGCAGGGACGGAGATTCAATATTCTGAATCAGGATTTCAGCAGCCCGCCGCCCGATTTCGTGCTGCGGCGCCTTGATAGTGGTGAGAGGAACAGGATAAATTCTGGCATAGTAAATATCGTCATTACCGATGATTGAAATATCATCCGGAACCCGGATATTTATCGCCTTCAGAGCCGCCATGACGGCGAGAGCCTGCTGATCATTAAAGCATACGATAGCTGTGGGATAATCCTCGCGGCTTAAATGCCTGAAATACTCAATGGTTTTTGTATAACTCTCCTGGTAATTCGAGCCGACAGGAATAATCATATCGTTATGAAACACCAGGGTGCGTTCGCTGAATGCGTGACGGAATCCTTCGATGCGTTCCTGTGTGTGCGATGAATTGGGTGGTCCGGTAAAATGGATGATTTTTGTATGTCCGTTATCGATCAGGTATTTTACCGCCTGCTTGATGGCCCTGATATTGTCAATGGCCACTATATTGGCCTGAATCCCCTTCACATCCTCCAGAAGGACAAATGGATAATTGATCATCTTCAGTTGAAACAGATGTTCTATTTCCGCTGTGCCTTCAACAATGGGTGCGATGATGGTACCCTTGATATCCTTCGCGGAGAAGAGATGAGAAAGTTTTTTCTCATATTCATGATCATTTTCGGAACTGGTAACAATAACGGAGTAACCCCTGCTGTTTGCATATTCCTTGACACCGGTCGCAATGGATGTATAAAAGGGATAATTCAGATCTTTGATGATAATGCCGATGCTTTTGTCAAGCGCGTTGTTTTTTAGATTTCGGGCCACTCCCCGGGGACGAAAATTCAGTTCTTTCATGACTTCAAGGATATGCTCGCGAGTCTCGGGCTTCACGGTATGTTTGGAGTTGATAACAGCGGAAACGGTTCCCTTAGAATACCCGGACTTTTGCGCAACATCCTCAATGGTAATTCTTTTCAATTAGAATCTCCGCTCGGATCATAAAAATGTGTGTCTTGAAACGGTTTAGTTTTTTAATTCAATTTAATATAAATCTTGTATTTGGCAAAATCAATAGAAATCTCGCGCTTAAATAAAAATAATTGAAAACCATAGCATCTATTCGGGGGACGGGTTTCAGGACAAAAATGAATGCGGAAGGGTTTGTTTTCAATTGACATTAAAACCATATTATTTAATTATTTATCAACATAAATAAACGCGCCCTAAATCCCGGTGGTCTCTGGCACACGGCGTGAATGTTTCAAACAAGGTTGTCCGTTCACACAAGTCATTACATAACAGTATCGGCCTGTATTTTTCCGCTTGACATTTTGCCCCTTTTTTGATATACTTGAAACGGTTCAATAAAATTGTCATCAATACCGGACTCAAATCCATTACTCCGAATATCTCTGTGTCCATGACATACATCTCTGATTTCAATCAAACAAAGTCTTTTTCCGTCTCCTCATTTTCCGGGAGGTCATATTGATGAAAATATTACTCTGCACGATTCTGACCGGTTCAGTGGTTCTGATCCCCGCCTTCGGAAAAAGCACTTCTGACACCATTTCCGGTGGCTTTTATACAGGGAAATACCAGAACCTCTTCACCGATCTGCTGGACAAATCCCGGAGTGAAGTATCCGCCAGGATCGATCTGGCGTATCAGCAGCTGTTTTTCGGTGACGACAGGGAGCAGCGGATCTATTATCCTGTTGAGCCCGATATGGGCTATATCCTCGATGTCAATAACAATGATGTCCGGACAGAAGGCATGTCCTACGGTATGATGATCGCGGTGCAGTTGAACCGGAAAGAAATATTCGACCGGATATGGAAATGGACGAAAATCCACATGCAGCATCGTGAAGGAAAAAGAAAAGGCTATTTTGCCTGGCACTGTAAAACCAGCGGTGCCGTTCTGGATGCCGGATCTGCATCGGACGGTGAGGAATGGTTTGTCATGGCCCTTTTCTTTGCAGCGGCACGATGGGGGGAAGGCGAAGGCATCTTCGCGTACAGACAGGAAGCACAGGCCATACTGGACGCCATGCTGGGCAAAATGCCTTCATCAAACAGTTCCCGTGATGTGACGAATATGTTTAACAGAGAAGAGAAACAGATTGTCTTTGTACCGGACGGCAGTGCCGATGATTTTACAGATCCCTCGTATCATACTCCCCATTTCTATAAACTGTGGGCACTGTGGGCGGACGGGGAAAATCAATTCTGGAAAGAGGCGGCCCTCGCCAGCCGTGAATTTCTGAAAAAAACCGTTCATCCCCGGACCGGACTCGCGCCTGATTATGCCCGTTTCGACGGCACACCTGTCGACGCACCATGGGGAGGCGGTCAAAAGGATTTCAGATATGATGCCTGGCGTGTGATCATGAATGTGGCTGTGGATTATGAATGGTTCGGAAAAGATCCCTGGGCGGTGGAGCAGTCCAACCGGCTGCTGGATTTTTTCCATGATCAGGGCCTGGAAGATTACGGCAGTCTTTTTACGCTGGATGGCAGAATGATCGGCAAAGACCACAGCGCCGGACTGGTGGCCATGAATGCTGTCGCTGCTCTGGCATCCACGAATCCGAATAAAAAAGACTTTGTCGAGGCCCTTTGGGAGCTGCCTGTTCCCGAGGGCAGGTACCGCTACTATGACGGCATACTCTATATGCTGGGCCTGCTGCAGGTCAGCGGCAATTTCAGAATTTATCCGCTTGAAACGGCCGAATGATGCATGTTATGAATTCCACAGGAAGGGCAGGAAAATGAAAAAACATATTCGTCTCCGACGAGACATCCTTCCGGGAGCCATTGTGATCATGATCCTTGTGTCCGGGCCGGCAATCCTGTCTGCAAAGGATTCCGGGCTCTGCATCACGGAAAAAAGGATGGATGGATATTTTTGTCTTTCGGAATCGGGAAAGTCCGCGCCCCTCTGCCTCAGCAGCGAGGATTTCGCCGGCGTTATCCGCGTATCCGGACATTTTCAGTCGGATGTGGCGTGCGTTACCGGAACAAAACCGCCTCTTGTTCTTGATACACTCCCGAATGCAAACGAAATGGTTCTCATCGGCACCATCGGTAAAAATCCGGATATCGACCGCCTGATCCGGAATAAAAAACTTGATGTATCGGATATCCAGGGGAAATGGGAAACCTTTCTCATCCAGATTGTGGAAAATCCGGCGAAAAACATCGATCGCGCCCTGGTGATCGCGGGAAGCGACAAACGCGGCACAATTTTCGGCATGTTCGAACTGTCTCAGAAAATCGGCGTATCCCCCTGGTACTGGTGGGCGGATGTACCTGTAAAAAAGAAACCGGCCGTCTTTATTTCACCAGGCCGATTTACAGCGGGCGAACCCAAAGTCAGGTACAGGGGTATTTTCATCAACGATGAAGCACCTGCCCTGGCCGGATGGGCTCATGAAAAATTCGGCGGATTCAACAGCCGGTTCTACCGGAATGTTTTTGAACTGATTTTGAGGCTGAAAGGCAATTTTCTCTGGCCCGCCATGTGGGGCAGAGCTTTTTATGATGATGATCCCGAAAATCCGAAGCTGGCCGATGAATACGGCGTTGTTATCGGCACATCGCATCATGAACCCATGATGCGGGCGCATGTCGAGTGGGAACGGTATGGATCGGGCCCCTGGAATTATGAAAAAAACGGCAGTACACTGAGAGAATTCTGGCGCGAAGGGATTCAGCGGATGGATTCGTACGAGAGCGTCGTCACGCTGGCCATGCGGGGAGACGGCGATATGGCCATGAGCCCGACCGCCAACATCTCTCTTCTCCAGAAAATCGTTGAAGATCAGCGGAAAATTCTTGCCGAAGTGACGGGCAGGGATGTCACAACCATTCCGCAGGTCTGGGCGCTTTACAAGGAAGTTCAGGAATATTACGACAAAGGCATGCGCGTACCCGAAGATGTCACCCTGCTGCTCTGCGATGACAACTGGGGCAATTTACGCAAACTTCCGGATCTGTCAGGCGAGCCCAGGAAAGGCGGTTACGGTATTTATTATCATTTTGATTATGTTGGCGGGCCGCGTAATTATAAATGGCTCAATACCAATCAGATTGAACGGGTTTGGGAACAAATGCACCTTGCTTATGAATATGGTGCCAGGGAAATATGGATCGTCAATGTGGGGGATATCAAACCGATGGAGTTCCCCATTGACTTTTTTCTCGACTATGCCTGGAATCCGGAAACAATTCACGCGGAAGACCTGCCGCAGTACTACATCCGGTGGGCTGAGGAGCAATTCGGTGCGGCCCGTGCCGCTGCCATTGCCGATATACTCGCCAAATACAGCAAGTACAATTCAAGAAGAAAGCCCGAATTGCTCTCACCGGACACATACAGCCTGGTCCATTACCGTGAAGCTGAAAGAGTGCTGGAAAATTATCAGTCTCTTTATGATCAGGCGAAAGCCATTTCCGATTCCATGCCCGGCGCATATCGGGACGCATTTTATCAACTGGTGCTTCATCCTGTGGAGGCGTGTTCGAATCTGAATGACCTGTATATCACAACAGCCAGGAACAGATTGTATGCCGGGCAGAAAAGGAATCTGACCAATGCTCTTGCAGATCAAGTCGAAAAACTGTTTGAACGGGATGCGGAAATCACCCGCTATTATAATGAAGTAATGGCTGAAGGCAAATGGAATCATATGATGGATCAAACCCATATCGGGTATACCTACTGGCAGCAGCCTGAAAAAAATGCGATGCCTGAAGTGATAAAAATAGATGTTCCGGAAATAGCTGAAATGGGCGTCTGTGTCGAAGGATCGGAAGAATCATGGCCAGGCGGAAGCGGCATGGCTGTTCTGCCTGAATTTGATTCATTCAACAGACAGAAATATGACATCGAGGTATTCAACCGCGGTGAAACACCTTTCGCATATGCAGTCCGGCCCGGTGAATCCTGGCTCAGAGTCACTCCTTCGTCGGGAGAAGTTGAAACCGAAATGCGGCTGTGTGTCGCCGTGGACTGGGACAAGGTGCCGGACGGTACTCACCATGTTCCCGTTATCATTACCGGACCGGATGACAAGAAAGTGGTGGTGCATACTGTCATCCACCGGTATGATGCACTGCAGGATCCGGATCCCTGTTTTTTGGAAAACAACGGGATTGTTTCCATGGAAGCGGATCATTACACCAAAGCCGTTGCATCCCCTCCGTTTACATGGCTGAAAATACCCAACCTCGGACGTACCGGTTCGT
>Ga0272442_10005960_pt1 | contig 16171 bp, 14 predicted proteins | sample SSMForm2O_FD_200262 | JGI IMG/M metagenome (GOLD analysis project Ga0272442, IMG submission 200262) | Marine sediment archaeal communities from Little Sippewissett salt marsh, Falmouth, MA, United States - SSM-Form-2O | ecosystem: Environmental > Aquatic > Marine > Wetlands > Sediment ...
TGATCCGACCCACCCGCTCCTCCAGACCTTCGATCTGAATCTTCCGCAGAAGCGTCTCCCGGACGTAGTTTTCCTTGTTCGACGCCACGCGCAGCACGAACCAGTCCATCCCCGCGCGGTACGCGGGCAGATCGACCGCCGGATCAAACACACGCGCCTCGTCCCCTTCCCCCGCAACGCCCTTTGACCCGGCGCCCTCGGCCTCGGACGGCGCCGCCCGGTCCGTCCGTTGCGCACGCTGCCGCTCGTTTACGTCCTCTTCGATCACCATACGTGCATCCGATTCCTAACGTCCGCGTCACACTGTGCGCCGCCGCCCGGCGCCCTCCGACCGCTCACTCAACCGTGTCAAGCACTCTGACCCACTGAAAGAAAAACTGGAAAATGCGATCCGCAGAGAAGCAGTACATCGCAATGATGAACACGAGAGCGATCACCACCCACGTCGAACCCAGCACTTCCCGCCGGTTCGACCAGTTCACCTTCTTCATCTCCCCTTCCGTGGCGATCATGAAATCCACCACCTTCGGTTTCAACGCGATCAAGTAGAACCCCAGCCAGCCGAACACCCCCAGCACCACCACGATCGCCGCCGCCTGAACGTACACCGTCTCGATGTTCCCGATCCGCGCCGTCGCCAGCAGATCCCACACCCACACCGCGCCCATCAGCACCAGCAGACCGAATGCGATCGCCGACATCAGCCGCGTCCAGTACCCCTGTCCTTTCTTGTAGATCCCGAGGGCCATCTTCGCAGCTTCCTTTACCTTGCATTCACCGATGCCGCCCCGGCCAATCCGCCATGCGCCCCCTTCGAAGAACACGCCGGGAGTGACTCGAACACTCAACCTGCGGATTTGGAATCCGCTGCTCTGCCAATTGAGCTACCGGCGTTGAGCGACGCTCCGGAGCACCCGGCAACAGCCTACTTCCGCTTGATCTTGTGCAGCGTATGCTTCCGAAGCCGCGGACAGTATTTCTTCAGCCCATCCTTCAGCTTCTCTGCTATCCCCCCCTTTACCCGAATGCTCGTTCGGTAATTCAGGTCGCCGCTTTCGGTGCACTGAAGCCAGACAAACTCGCGATCGGCCGCCTTTTTCGCCATGACTCTTCGCTCATTCTCCCGGCCGTCCCCCCCTCGCGGTCGACCCTCGGCCAGACGCCCGACGCCTGGCCTTCGCCCGACCGCCCATGACCGGACTTTACTCGATAATCTTCGTCACCACGCCCGATCCCACCGTGCGCCCTCCCTCGCGGACGGCGAATCGAAGACCCTCTTCCATCGCGATCGGCTTGCTCTCCAGGTCCACGCCCATCTGAACGTTGTCACCCGGCATGCACATCTCCGCGCCGCCCAGCAGATCCAGCTTGCCCGTCACGTCCGTCGTCCGGAAGTAGAACTGCGGCTTGTACCCGGAGAAGAACGGCGTGTGACGACCCCCTTCCTCCTTCGTCAGCACGTAAACCTCCGCGTTGAACTTCGTGTGCGGCGTGATCGAACCCGGCACGCAGATCACCTGACCTCGCTCCACGTCGTCCTTCTCGATCCCGCGAAGCAGGCACCCGATGTTGTCACCGGCCTGCCCTTCCTCCAGGATCTTGTTGAACATCTCCACCCCCGTCACCACCGTCTTGCGCGGCTTGTCCGCCAGCCCCACGATCTCCACCTCCTCGCCCACGTGCACCATGCCCCGTTCCACCCGGCCCGTCACCACCGTCCCCCGACCCTTGATCGAGAACACGTCCTCGATCGGCATCAGGAACGGCTTGTCCCTGTCACGCGTCGGCTCAGGGAAGTACTTGTCGCACGCCGCCAGCAGATCGTCGACGCACTTGCACAACTCGTCGTCCTTCCCCTCGCTTTCCATCGCCTTCAGCGCCGAACCGCGGATCACGGGAATCTCGTCGCCTGGGAACTCGTACTGCGTCAGCAGCTCACGAACCTCCAGCTCCACCAGCTCCAGCAGCTCCTCGTCGTCGACCATGTCGATCTTGTTCAGGAACACCACCATCGCCGGTACCCCCACTTGCCGGGCCAGGAGAATGTGCTCCCGCGTCTGAGGCATCGGACCGTCGTCCGCTCCCACCACGAGGATCGCCCCGTCCATCTGGGCCGCACCCGTGATCATGTTCTTGATGTAGTCGGCGTGTCCCGGACAATCCACGTGCGCGTAATGCCGGTTTTCGGTCGCGTATTCCTGGTGGCTTGTGGCGATCGTGATCCCTCGCGCCTTCTCTTCCGGCGCGTTGTCGATGTCGTCGAACTTCCTCACCTTCGCCATGCCCTTCAGCGACTGGCGCATCGTGATTGCCGCCGTCAACGTCGTCTTACCGTGGTCGATGTGACCGATCGTCCCGATGTTGACGTGCGGCTTGTCGCGAACAAAGGTCTCCTTGGCCATTTCAGATAACTCCAACAAACGGTTTGCCGGGCACTCTCACTCCGCCCCCGCCACGACGGGATCCCGCCGGCCGCGGGCCTCCCACGACCCGCGATTCTACAGACCTCTAAACCCGCGAGCCCGGTTCTCCCGAACTCGCCGAAGCCACCGACGGGACTCGAACCCGTGACCTCACCCTTACCAAGGGTGTGCTCTACCAACTGAGCTACGGTGGCCGGGGGACGCCATGATCCTCCCGACCCGACCCTCGCACTGGGCCGAAACGCCCCGCCTGACAAGAAAAAACCGCCCCAGTTGGGACGAGACAGACCGACAGTCTAGCCGTTTTCACCCGCCTGGCAAGCCGTATCGGCAATTATGTTGGCCTCACTTGACACCCCCCAACCCCTTTCCCCACCCCCTGAACCCCGTTGCCCCCCCTCCCGCCTTCACGGCTGCGTCAGGTTCAGCACCCGCACCCGACGCCTCTTCAACTGCTCAATGTCCTGCCACGGCGTCTGGGATGCGATGTGCCCGTCCAGGAACAGCATCAGACAGGCCTCCCCGTACCGATAATCCACCTCTATCTCCTCGTCCTCAACCTGCCCCATCGGGTCCTCGCCGAACGCCTTCACCTCATCCTCGATCGTCTCCCCCGCGAATGAGTCCACCAGGTACATCGATTGGCTCGGGAATCGAATCTGGCCCGATGCGAACCACCCGTTGTACGTCGAATCCTCCGATACCTTGTCGGCGTTGAAAAAGTTGTTCGCCGCGAAATACCCCGGATACCCCACTTCGTCCGCACCCTTCCCGAACGGCTTCGGAAGGTCGCCCTCCTTCACCCCCTCGCTGTTGGTCACCGACGACCGCAGGGGGTTCCCGTCCCAGCCGCCCAGTGAATCGTACAGGTCCTTGTCCGGGGAGTCGTACTGATACCAGACCGCCCCCGCCGCCTTGGCGAACGGGTTTACTTCGAACACCGTCCATAGGATGTCCGTCCACGTCCCCATGTGCTCTTCGCCGATGTTCACCTCCGACCGGACCTTCCCCGGGTATGGGTCCTGCGAGTAGTTGAACTGGCTGGGGACGATGAATTCGCTGTTGTCCGTCGAGTACAGACGCATCCACTGCGCGATCTGCTTCATGTTGTTCATCGCCTTGGTCATCTTCCCCTGGCTCCAAACCCCGCTCAGGGCCGTCAGCAACAGCCCGACCAGGACGACGATCATCCCAATCACGACCAGCAACTCCGTGATCGTGAACCCCCTCCGAAGCGCCTTTCGAATCGACATTGTCTGACTCCTACCAGGCTGCATCTCCCGTGAGATCACCTTGGCGCCGCGACCCGAGCCGGCCCTCCCACTGCTCCGCCATGCTCGTAAACCCAGATTATAAAAGGACTTCTGTTTCAATATGCAGAGCGCGGCGGTTTCGCCCTCCTCCCTCGTCCATCTTCCCCAACCCCCCTCGGAGATGACACCGCCCCCTTCTCCTTCTCCTCTTCGCAGCTTCCCTAGCCCAGGTTCATCGTCATCAGGAATTCAGCATTCGACTTCGTCTTCGCCAGCCGACCTCGCAGCAGCTCCATCGCCTCCACCACGCTCATGTCCGAAACCACTTTCCGAAGCCGGACCACAAGCTCCAATTCCTTCGGGTCCAGCAGCAACTCCTCCCGCCTCGTGCCCGAGGCCGAAATGTCGATCGCAGGCCAGATCCGCTTCTCCACCAGCTTCCGCGTCAGGTGCAGCTCCGAATTGCCCGTGCCCTTGAACTCCTCGAAAATCACCTCGTCCGCCCGTGATCCGGTGTCGATCAACGCCGTGGCGATGATCGTCAGCGATCCGCCGTTCTCGATGTTTCGCGCCGAGCCGAAGAACTTCTTCGGCTTGATCAGAGCCTGCGAATCCACCCCCCCCGTCCCGATCTTGCCCGTATTCGGCATCGCGTTGTTGTACCCCCGCGCCAGACGCGTGATCGAGTCCAGCAAGATCACCACGTGATCCCCGTATTCCACCATACGCCTGGACTTCTCCGTCACCATCTCCGCCACCTGAATGTGACGGATCGCCTCCTCGTCGAACGTGCTCGCCACCACCTCAACCGTGTCGGGCGTGTTCCGGCGGAAGTCCGTTACCTCCTCGGGACGCTCGTCAATCAGCATCACGATCACTTTCGTGTCCGCGTGGTTCTCCGCGATCGCGTTCGTCAGCCGCTGCAGGATGATCGTCTTCCCCGTCCGCGGCGGCGCGACGATCAACGCCCGTTGCCCGAACCCCAGCGGCGCGACGAGATCGATGACCCGCGTCTCGATCCCCCCCCGCTCCGCCTCCAGATGTATGCGCCGATCCGGGTGCAGCGGCGTCAGGTTCTCGAACGTCGGCAGATCGTGCAGAACATGCGGGTCCTTCCCGTGAACCTCCTCCACCCGAAGCAACGCGAAGTACGTCTCCGTTTCCTTCGGCGGACGGATCAGCCCCCGAACCTCCTGCCCCTTCCGCAGACCGAAACGCCGTATCTGCGACGGACTCACGTACACGTCATCCGGCGACGGCAGGTACGAGTACTCGGCGCTCCGCAGGAATCCGTACCCGTCCGGCATCACCTCCAGAGTCCCTTCGCCGATCATCAAACCCTGCTTCCGGGCCCGCGACTTCAGGATCTCGAACACCAGCTTCTGCTTCGCCAGTGTCGCGAAATCTTCGATCTTCTCACGCTTGGCGACTTTCCCAAGCGCCTCCGTCGTCATGTGCTGGAGCGCGGCCAGGTTCAGATCGTCCTTCTTTGCCAGGTCGTACCGCCCCTGAGTCTCCCGATCCAGGGCTTCCGCCTCCGCCTCCAATTCCTCATCCGTCGGAACCTCGCCCGGCTGCAGCGTCACGGTGACCGTCGAGCTTGAGTGCGGGCCGGGTCGCTTCCGGCGACGACGCTTCTTGTTAGCCATTGTTCTTGAGAACTCCTCTCGTTTTCGGGAGCCGCGCACGTGATCCTCCTCAGGTCAACTGCGCGTTGCCGCTGTTTGAAGAACCCGGGACATGAATGGGGGATTCGTTCGCAACGGCAGGGGGGATGTCCATCTCAGCCGGGCGTCTCGCGCGGATGCGGCGGCCAAACCCCCTGCCGCTCATCCTTCTGCCCGGGTTCATGTATGAGCCGGTCGGCCCCACATTGCCCGTCAAGCGATACACCGCCACTCTCCGGGCGGGTCCTACGTCTTGCGGGATTCGAGGATTTCGCTGAGGACTCGGCGAACCTGCTCAGCCAAATCGCTCAGTTCGCCGTCATTCCAGATAATATGATCGGCTCTTGATCGCTTCTCGTCAAGCACAAGCTGCGAATCTTCTCGTTCCTTCACGTCCTTTTCCGTCCAGTTTCGCTCCCGTTTCAGCCGCGTCAACCGCAACGCCCGCGGGGCGTCCACGAATATCACCGCCTCGCAGAACCCCTCCCAGCCCGCCTCGAACAGCAGCGGAGCATCGATCACCAGCGCCCGGGTCTCCGGTCCCGCCCCCGCGAACTGCTCCAGATGCCGCCGCTGAATCCACGGATGCGTCAGCCCCTCCAGACGCTTCCGCTCCCCCGCGTCGGCGAAAACAATCTTCGCCACCGCCCCCCGATCAATCTCGCCCGATCCGTCCAGAATCCCCTCACCCCACCATTCCACCAGCGTCCTGCGAATCTCTGCATCACGCAACGCCTCCCGATTCACCTTGTCCGAAGACGCCACCATGCACCCGGCCTCCGCCAGAAGCCGCGCCACCGTGCTCTTGCCCGCGCCGATTCCCCCCGCCAGTCCGATGATGGGTTTGTCCTCGCCCATGAACCCTCAGCCATCAGCCCTCCGCCGTCAAACCCCAGCCCCTATCACCACGGGTAAAGTCCCCGCCGTCACTGCACGATCCGTGACCACGTCGTCCCTGACGCCGAGTCCTTGATCGCGATCCCCGCCTCCTGAAGTTCCCCGCGTATCCGGTCCGCCGCCGACCAGTCGCTCGCCTCTCGCGCCCTTTGGCGCTCCGTGATCTTCTCTTCCACCCAGGCCACATCGACGTCGCCGGCACCCGCTTCGGCCTCGTGCGGCAACTCCAGAACCCCCAGCACCACGTTCATCGCCTCGAGCGACTCCAGCTCCGTCCCGTAGTTCCCCTTGCCTGCTCCGCCCGAAGCGGCTTTCCCCCCAACGCTGTACTGCCCCGCCGCCTCGTTTAGTACGCCGATCGCCCCGGCGATGTTCAGGTCGTTCGCCAGCGCCGCCCTGAACCCTTCCAGCGCCGCCGACAGCGGGCCCCCGCCCGCCTCCCCCCTCGACTCCTCCCGCTTGGATCTCAACATCCCCGCCAGCTTCTTCCATCGCTCCACCTGACGCTGCGAGTCCTTCAACCCCCGGAACGTGAAGTTCGCGTTGCTGCGGTAATGCGTCTTGATCAGCTCCAGCCGGATCGCCGCCGGTGAGGCCCCCTTGCCCAGCAAATCACGCAGCGTGAAGAAGTTCCCCTTCCGTTTGCTCATCTTCTCCCCTTCCACGATCAGGTGTCGCCCGTGCAGCCAGTACCGCGCGAAGTGACTCGCCCCCGTCGCGCAACGTGCCTGCGCGATCTCGCATTCGTGATGCGGGAACAGGTTGTCCTCTCCCCCCGAGTGAATGTCGATCATCCCCTGAGTCTCCGCCCCCAGCAGCGACTGCGCCATCACCGAGCACTCCAGGTGCCACCCCGGGTACCCCTCGCCCCACGGACTCGGCCATTTCATGATGTGGCTCGCGTCCGGCTTCCACAACAGAAAATCCGCCGGGTGCTTCTTCACCGCCTGAGCCGCCGCGTCCACCCGCCCCCCTTCACCTGCTCGCAACGCCTCCAGCGTGTTACCCGAAAGCTCCCCGTAATCCGGGAACGACTGCACGTCGAAATACACCGCCCCGTCCGCCGCCACGTACGCGTGACCCTTCTCCACCAGCGTTTTCACCAGCCCGATCATCTGTTCGATGTACCGCGTCGGTCGGGGCATCAGCTCCGGGTGCTCCCGCTCCTCCAGCGCCACCTTCAGCCCCAGCGTCCGCGCATCCTTCAGAAACTCCTCCGCGTAAAAATCCGCAATCGCGTACGGATCGTTCGCATCGATCTCCACCCCCGCCGGCAGCTTCCCGCTCTTCTTGGCCTCCTGAATCCGACGAGCCGCCACCTGCATCTTGTCCTCCCCCGCCCCGTCGGCCACCTCGTCGTCCGTCATGTGTCCGACGTCCGTGATGTTCATCACGTGCCGAACCTCGTACCCCAGCAACTCCAGCGTCCGCCGCAGCACGTCCGCCACCAGGAACGACCGGAAGTTCCCGATGTGCGCATAGTCGTACACCGTCGGACCGCACGAGTAGAACGTCACCCGCCTCCCCGCCGGATCCAGCGGCACGAATTCCTCCTCCCGCTTCGTCAGCGTGTTGTACAGCCGAAGTGTCTCGCTCATGGTCATCCCACGGTACGATTCGCCCATCCGAAGGGCAAGGCCCGCTTGGTGCCCTTCCCCGGCGTCACCACGCCACGCCACTGCACGCCGAACCCCCCCTCTCCCGTCTCACCACGAAAACCCCCCGCACCCGCGCCGCCGAACACTACAGTACCTCCATGTCCCCATCGGACCCGCCCTACGCCGATTCCTTCCGCGGCACCAGCGCCCTTATCACCGGGGGCGCCGGTTTCATCGGCTCCCACCTCGCCCACCGTCTCGCCGAAGTCGGCGCCGATGTCCGTGTCATCGACGACCTCTCCACCGGCAACACCCGGAACCTGCCCCCGCGCGGCGTGACGCTCTACCAAGCCTCGATCCTCGATGACGCCGTCTTGCGCGGGGCCGTCGCCCGCTGCCGGTACGTCTTTCACCTCGCGGCAATGGTCTCCGTGCCCCAGAGCGTCGCCGAGCCGCTGAAATGCGCCGAGATTAATATCACCGGCACCGAACGCGTCCTCCAGGCCGCCCGCGACGCCGACGTCCATCGCTTCGTCTTCGCCTCATCCGCGGCGGTGTATGGCGATCATCCAAGCCTTCCCAGCCGCGAGACCGATCCGATCGATTCCTGCTCCCCCTACGCCGCGACCAAGGCCGCCGGCGAAGGCCTCGTCACCGCCTTCGGCCGATGCTACGACCCCTCCACCGTAAGCCTCCGGTTCTTCAACGTCTTCGGCCCCCGCCAGGACCCTCACTCCCCCTACGCCGCCGCCATCGCCGCCTTCGTCGACGCCTCTGCCGCCGGGCGCGCGCCGACCATCTTCGGCGACGGCCTCCAGACCCGCGACTTCATCTACATCGACAACGTCGTCCACGCCGTCCTGCTCGCGGCAACGTGTGCGCGCGATCTGCGCGGCGAGGTCATCAACATCGGAGGCGGCACCCAGGTCAGCCTGCTCGACGTCATCGACGTTCTGAACGACGCGGCGGACAAGCGGCTGGAACCGATCTTCGCCGACCCCCGCCCCGGCGACGTGCAGCACTCGGTCGCGAACATCGACCGCGCGCGCGGCCTGCTCGGCTTCGAGCCCCTCATCTCCTTCGCCGGAGGCCTCGCCCGAACGCTCCGTACCGTCTAGCCGCAACGCAAGGGCAGCACTGCCGTCTCCCACCACCAGTCAACTCCCCCTTTCCGGGACGCGTCCTGGCAGGAACGGTGGGTCTATCTTTGGCGCCGATCTCCTACCCGGGGTGGGTCCTTTTTGGACGCCGATTACCAGTCACTCTTCTCGCGTGTTCATTCAGTACCCCTCCAAGGAATGTGTCAGGAATCGCCTTCAGTCCGGAACGATTCGCTTTCGTCTCCGTTCAGAATCCAGAACACCCGGCACTACCGGTCCTGAATCACCGCTATTGCGATGATCCCCCACCATAGACAATTTGCTCCCACCACGAGACCGTTCAGACAGATCGCGACGATCAGCCACCATTTGCGTCGAACTCCCCGCCAGGATGCCTTGGCCGCGATGAGTGCCGCGATCGCAATCGGTCCCGAGAGCACCCAGCCGCACGCAAATGCCAGAAACGCGATCCAGAATCTCGCGTCTTCGTAGCGGGGGACAAGGCGGCTCTGCCCAGCAATTGATCCGACTGCAAGCACGACAGCGATTGTCGTAAGCACTGCACAGACCCGCCGCCGGATCGTCCGCCGGGTTGCAAGCTCAAACGGTCTGCCGCACTCAGGGCATCGCTGGTTCGGCAGCAGTGCATAACCGCATCTGCATGTCGCCACCGGTTTCGTTGGCCGCGCCATCAGTCGCATTGTACAGGTGTCGATCAGTGCTGGCTCACCAGCGGTGAAGTCGCTGCCCACGCGCCTTCATCACGACGGTTCAGCCGTACTCCCATTGTCGTCATGCTGCCGATCGCTCGTCTGCACGACATCGGACGTTTCCTGCTGCTCCTCTCCGGATGGGTCCTTGAACCGCTCATGCTTCGGCTGCGCCGGCTCGCCGATGCACACCTGGCCCGCCGGCAGATCGTGAAACGCGCTCGAACGCGCCGCGAGCAGGCAGGGCCACGAACGGTTCCCGGAACCGTTTATTGGTCCGGCGATGCCCCCGAGTCGGTGCCTTCGGCGCGGGCCAGGCCGCGGGCCGCTTCTGCCGCCACCATCTGCGACTCCCGTTCCGGATGCTGCCTGGCCTCCCAGCGCAGCGCGCGATACTTCAGCGCCACTAGGTAGTCGTACATGCTGATGAAGCGGGAGAACTCCAGGCCTGCCCGGCCGTCCAGAATCCCCAGGCGCAGGATGTACATGTACACGAAACGCCACACCCACGGCATCGGCGCGTGGGGGATGATGTGCTGCTTGGCCCAGCGGCGCACGCGCGACTCCAGGGTCAGGTTCGCCGCCGCCCCCTCCGCCGCCGGACGGCCCTGCGTCAACTCCGTGAACAGGGCCCGCGCCTCCAGCGTCGAATAGCGGTTGTGCTTGGCGACATAATGCTCCAGGCCCCGCCGATCGTCGTGAATCATCGGCTCCTTCACGTACCCCAGCGGATCGTCGATCACCACGTGCTCGTGTACCTCCCGGTCCTCGTAGGATCCCTTGCCCCGCTTGAAGAAGCGCAGGTTCCAGCTCGGGAAGTACCCGCAGTGCCGGATCGGCCGATCGAGGAAGTATGACAGCCGGTTGATGAAGAATCCGTTCTCCCTCACCGAAGCGGCCGGTCTCCTTGCAATCTCGATCAGGTGCTCGCGCAGCTCTGGCGTGATGATCTCATCCGCATCCACGATCAGGATCCACTCCGACTCGAACGGCAGCGTCCGCAAGCCCCAGTTCTTCTGCCGCGCGTAGCCCTCCCAGTCGTGGTGGATCGCCTCGGCGCCGTACGATCGTGCGATCTCCGGCGTCTCGTCCGTCGAGCCGCTGTCGATCACGAAGATCTTCTGCGTCCACCCCTGCAACGCCGCCAGGCAGTGCGGGAGGTTCAGCGACTCGTTGTACGTGATGATCATGACGTCGATCATGACCTGTCCCTACCTGTTTGGCGCCTCCGTCTCTGCCGGTCGCAGCGCACGCGGCCTGCGGCCCTCGGCAAGGCGGGCGGCTTTGGTTTTCTCGTTTGTCTCCAGCTTCTGAGCCTATCTTAACTCCGACGCGCCGAATCGCGCGTGTTTTCGTCCGCCTCGCCGAAATCCCCCGGCCCCAACTCTCGCTCTCGAATCGGCCTCGCCGGGTTGCCCGCGGCAATCACCCAGCCCGGCAGATCCTCGAATACCGACGACCGCGCCCCCACCACCGTTCCGTCCCCGATCGTCACCCCCGGACCCACGAATACATCCGCCGCCAGCCAGCACCGCCGGCCGATCGTGATCGCCATCGGAATCAGCGGATGACGCACGTCCTTGTAGTCGTGCGTCGCCCCGCACAGATAGCCGTACTGGCTCACCGTCGAATAATCGCCGATCGTGATCGGCCGCGGGCAATACACCTCCACGTCGTCGGCCACACACGAGTAACGCCCCATAATCAACCCGCTCGGCAGGAACACCCTCGCCCGCGGATACACCCGTGCCGTCGGGTGCAGCTTCGCCCCGAACAGACGCAACAGCCGGTTCCGCCAGCGATGACAGATCCGCGGCGACGGACGAAACAGCACCGCGTACGTCACATTCCAGATCGTTCGCACGACATTCGCCCCCAGCGGGTGCGGGCTGTGCTGATCCTGGATGACTTCACCCCGCTCGCTCACGACGCCTCTCCTGCCTCCCCGTCAATCCCCAACACCGCCGCGCAACTGTCAAACTGATATCGGCCAAGCAGCATACGCAGCTTACGCTTCGGCGTCCCCAGACCCACGTAGCACTTGAACCGCCGCTTCAGCGGCATCGGCACCCGCGGGCAATCCGCCGCGAAATCCCGCGGGTGAAGGTAGATCACCGCCGGCAAACCCCGACCGTTGTATTGATCGAACCCCCGCTCGATCAGCCACAGCGGCAGCAATCGCATGTACCCCCCCCCGCTGAAGGGCACCCGCGCCGGACCCACCTGCATCACGCTCATCGGCAGCTCCGGCATCGGCCGACCCGACGGCGCCGCCGTGAACGCGTGCGGCTCCCTCGGACACGGATACCCCCCGTGACCCCGAGGCGCCGGGAACAGACTCGCGTCGTACTTCAACCCCACGTCATGCAGCACGTCGATCGCCCACTCCGTGCCCGGCGTGATCGAAAACGACGGCGCCCGGAAGCCCAGAACCTTCTTCCCCCCAGCCTCCTCAATTACGTCGATCGACCGCTTCATGTCCTCCCGAAACTCCTCCGCCGATAACTCATACACCTTCCGGTGCCAGTACGAGTGTGTGCCCAGTTCGTGCCCCGCATCCGCGATCATCTTCACCATCTTCCGATGACGCTCCGCCACCCACCCCAGAATGAAAAACGTCGCCCGTGTCTTCGCCTCCGTCACCGTCTGCACGATCCATTCCGTGTACCGCTCCACCAGGCTCGGCAGGTTCGGCCAGTCGTTCGGATCCGAGACCGCCTCGATCTCGACAATGTGAAACCAGTCTTCGATGTCGAAGCTCAAGGCGTTCGTGATGGGCTCGCTCGAGGTCATTGATCAGCAGAAAAGAAGGAGTTCACCACGGAGGCACGGAGACACGGAGGAGAAGAGAGAAAGTTGATTAGAGGACTCGTCGGAGGATGCCTTGCTTGAGCACGGGGACGTTGAAGTTGATGAGCAAGCCGACACGGAGGTTCAGGAGGCGCAGGTAGGTCAATCATTGGGCTTCGTGGACCTGGAGAACGCGTTCGACGGCCTTGATTTCCACGATCACCTTATCATCCACGATCAAATCGGCGCGATATCCGCACTCCAACCGCAGCCCTTTGTATTCCAGAGGTACCTCCACCTGCCGGTGAGTTGGTACGCCTTTCATGCCTGGCTCATGATCCAGACACATCTCATACGCTGATTCCAGCAATCCCGGTCCCAGCTCCCTGTGCACCTCGACCGCCGCCCCAATGATCTGATCCGTGATCTCCTTGTAAATCAACCTGCCTTCACTTGCCATGAGATTCTCCTCGGTCATAAAAGCCGCTTCTTCGTCTCTATCCTTGTTCTTTTCTCCGTGTCTCCGTGTCTCTGTGGTGAACTCCGTGGTGAACCTCTTTCTGAATCTCAATAGAACCGATGCCCACTCTCCCGGAAACGCTTGACGTCTTCCCTGGTTGGCATCGAGAAGCTCGTGGCCTGCTCGGCGTCGTTGTCCAGTAGCGGCGGATCCCCCGCGTCCACAAGACGCACCGCCTCGATGATCGCCTCCGCCGCCAGGTCCTTCGACCGCGCCATCACGTCCTCCAGCGTATCGTGCGCATGGATGCGGTACCTCTTCTGCAGGATGATCGGCCCGTTGTCGAGCTTCTCATCGACGAAGTGCACCGTCACCCCGCCCTCCGATTCGCCGTTGGAGAGTGTCCAGAAACTCGGCATGAGCCCGCGATACTTCGGCAACAGCGCGCCGTGGCAGTTGATGATTCCCCCGGGCGTCTGCTCGCGCAGGCGCCGCCCGTAGAACTGCGTGCCGGAGATCGAGACGATGAACTCCACGCCCGAAGCGCGCAGGTGCTCGCGAAACTCGTCGCTGTTGACGTTCACAGCCTCCGTCACCTCCACCCCGTACTTCCGCGCCACCGCCGACACCGAGTAGCACCGTTTCGTCGAACCGAGGATGTCGTTGACGACCTTCGCCTGCATCTTCTTCCACGCGTATCGCCGCAGCTTCCACTGGAAGTACCGCGGGCCGTACAGCTTGTACAACTCCACCGCCGTCTGAAAAACCGTCCGCTTCCCCTGCGCCACCGACTGCAAGTTGATGCCCACCGTCGAATCGCTGAACTCTCGCAGATACTTGTCCAGCACCTTCGGCAGGTAAAACGGGTCGTTCTGGATGAACACGTACTTCTTCAGCATGGCCCGTCGATTCCGTCTCGTGAACCCGTCAGTCCCCTCAATCCTCCGTCAGCGAGGCGATCACCGCGTCGAACCGCGGCAGGGCGGTGCCGTCGTTGTATGCCGCGTCAAACGCCTGCCGCGCTCGGCGACGCAGCTCCGCGTACGCCTCCCCGTCCGATATCATCTTCCGGATGAAAGCGACCACCCCGTCCGTATCGCCGTGCCGCAGACTCACCCCGCACCCGTAATCCCGGATCGCGTCATCGACGTTGCACGTCTCCGGTCCGACGTAGACCACGGGCAGCCCCATCGCCAGGTTCGAGTGCAGCTTGCTCGGACTCATCACCCCCAGAATCCGATCCCGCAGCGTGATCAATGCGCACTGCGCCGCCGTCATCACCGACGGCGTCTGCTCCTTCGGCACGTACTCGTGAAGAATAATGTTGTCCAGCTTGCGATCCGCTTTCGCACGCTCCACCATCTCCCACCGCGTCCCCCCCCCGATGAACAGGAACGTCACCCGTTCCTCACGCAACCGCTCCGCCGCTTCAATCACCGTCTCGAACCGGTGGCCGAATCCCATGTTCCCCAGGTACAGAACGACGAATCGCCCGTTCAGACCCAGCGCCTCCGCCTTCTCCCACCGTGGGTGCTCCGCGTCCGCCGGAAAAAGCGACGCGTCCTCCCAGTTCGGTATCACCGTCACCGGCAGGCTCCCGTCCTTCGGCGCATACTGCGGACACAGCAGGTCCACCATCGCCGTGTCCAGGCACACCAGATGATCCAGCCGGCGAAACAACGCCCGGTTCATCACCCGCATGAACTGCGCAAGTCGACCGTGCTCCTTCAGCTTTTCCGAGCGTTCGGCGAGCTCCGGATAGCAGTCCATGTTCCACAGCAGCAGCTTCGTGCCCCGGTGCAGCAGCTTGTGCACCACCCCCGCCCACGCAATGTAAGGCGGCGTCGTCAGCGAGATGATCACGTCCTGCCTCGGGAGCCTGATCAGCCGAAACAGCGTCAGCAGGTAGAAGATACCGTAGTCCGTGCACCGCTTCAGAACGCTGCCCTTCCCCAACTGCGGCGTCCACACGCGATGAATGTGAGGATTGTCTCGCTTCGACTTCTGCTTGTCCACCGAAGCCGGAACGTACCCCCCCAGGCTCGTCACCACCGTCACCTCGTCGCCCAGTCTCGCCCGATGCTCCGCCAGCGAAGCCGCAAGATGGGCCGTCGGACTCAAATCGGGCTTGTAAAACTGGTTGATGATCGTCAGTCGCATCGCTTCACGAACGCCTCAACGCAATCACCCCCTCGGCCGGACATCCCCCCCCGGGCGCTGCCAATCCCCACCGGCTACACGCTCACCCGCTGCTGATCCGTGATCGTCTTCACCATTTCCTCGACGATCTGCTCCAGGCTGTACGTCAGATCCCAATCCGGGAAATGCTCCTTCAGCTTCCGCAGATCCGAGTAGTAGCAGATGTGATCCCCGATCCGGTTCTGATCCGTGTACGTCAGCTTCGGCTTCTTCCCCGACGCCTCGTGCACCATGTCCACGCTTTCCAGCAGGCTCGCCGAGTTCCCCTTCCCGCCCCCGAGGTTGTACACCTCCCCCGGCTTCGGATCCTGCGCGAAATGCCAGAAGCAGTTGATCACGTCCCACGAGTGAATCTGGTCACGCACCTGCTTGCCTTTGTACCCGAAGATCGTGTAGTCGCCTTCCCGCAACGCCACCAGCACCAGGTAGTTCAGAAATCCGTGCAGCTCCACCCCGGAATGCTGCGGGCCCGTCAGGCAACCGCCCCGGAAAATCCCCGTCTTCAGCCCGAAGTACTTCCCGTACTCCTGCGCCATCACGTCACCGGCTGCCTTCGACGCGCCGAACAGCGAGTGCAGGCAGTTGTCGATCGAGAACGTCTCCGGTATGCCTTCCGCGTACGCCGGATCGTCGTACTCCCACCGCGTCTCCAACTCCTTCAGCTTGATGTGATTCGGCCCGTCACCGTACACCTTGTTCGTGCTTACGTGAATGAACACCGCCTCCGGCATGTGCCGCCGACATGACTCCAGCAGGTTCAGGGTCCCCACCGCGTTCACGTCGAAATCATCGAACGGACGCGTTGCCGCCAGATCATGGCTCGGCTGCGCCGCCGTGTGAACGATCAATTCGAAATCGTTCGACCTGAACAGCTCCTCCACCGCCTTCCGATCGCGGATGTCCAGTTCCACGTGCGTGAAGTTCCCGCACGTCGCTTCCAGCCGCTGGCGATTCCAGCTCGTGTCACCCTTCGGGCCGAAAAAATCCGCCCGCATGTTGTTGTCCACGCCCGTGATCGGAAAGCCCATCTTGTCAAAAAACGCCACGGCTTCCGAGCCGATCAAACCGCTGCTT
>Ga0272442_10005961_pt1 | contig 16168 bp, 10 predicted proteins | sample SSMForm2O_FD_200262 | JGI IMG/M metagenome (GOLD analysis project Ga0272442, IMG submission 200262) | Marine sediment archaeal communities from Little Sippewissett salt marsh, Falmouth, MA, United States - SSM-Form-2O | ecosystem: Environmental > Aquatic > Marine > Wetlands > Sediment ...
GAAACGAAGCTTCGTGAGTTGGCTGAAGAAGAAAGAATTGACGCAAAATCAAAGGTTGCGTAACCTATGAGAAATGGAGTGGCCATTCAAACCTCCAACTGTGATTGGGACAATGTCCAGAATATTGTTGATATAAAGATGAGATCATTTTACTATAGGGCTTGTGGAAAGCAGTACTTCCGTGAAGTAAATGGGAAATGTCAGTTAATCCATCCCGGATTTTAAATAATTCACGACTTCTTTGCATAAATAACCATGGTACAAACGTTACTTATCTATAGATAAGTACAGGCTTACAATGGATTTTCGTGAAAAATAAGGAGCAACTATGAAATCAAAATTAATAATTACCTGCATGTGTTTTGTTTTAGGTACACAGATTGTCAGTGCTTCAGCCCAGAGACAGGTAGAGAAATGGAAGATTTTCGAATTGATCCTCGATGGCCCTAAAACAGGCAATCCATTTATCGACGTCGAACTGAGTGCCGATTTTCAGCAGGCAGCTCAGACGGTATCGGTTGCCGGTTTTTATGACGGCGAAGGAAAATACATCCTTCGGTTTATGCCTCAGTCCGAAGGGCAGTGGACCTATGTGACGAAAAGTAATAGTGAAGATCTGAACGGGAAAAAAGGGAAGTTGGTTTGCACAGCTCCTTCGCCGGGAAACCATGGACCGGTATCCGTCAAGGACACCTACCATTTTGCCTACGCCGACGGCACACCCCATTACTCCTTTGGCACGACCTGCTATGCTTGGGTTCATCAGGGCGATGCGTTGGCCGAACAAACATTAGAAACATTATCGAAGGGTTATTTCAATAAAATAAGAATGTGTCTGTTCCCGAAGGACTACAGGTACAACAGAAATGAGCCTGAGTATTATCCGTTTGAAGGCAAGCCGCTTAAAGATTGGGATTACACCCGATTTAATCCTGCCTATTTCAGGAATATCGAAAAACGCATAGGCCAACTGGACGCTCTGGGGGTGGAGGCCGACCTGATCATTTTTCATCCCTATGACCGCTGGGGATTTAAGACCATGGACGCCGAAACAAACGAGCGGTATATCCGTTACGTCATTGCAAGATTTGCCGCGTATAAAAATGTCTGGTGGAGCATGGCCAATGAATACAATCTCGTCAGGAATAGAACCATAGCGGACTGGCAACGCTATTTGCAACTGTTTGCCGAACATGACCCCTACAATCATCTACGCGGTGTACACAACTCCGGAACGGTCTTCACGGAGAGTCCTTTGATTACCCATCTCAGTGTCCAGAATCGAGAAACCGCCAGATCCTATGAGTATCGGACAAAATTCAATAAGCCGGTTGTATATGATGAGTGCAAATACGAAGGCAATATAGAAAGACCGTGGGGAAGTCTTACAGCACGCGAACTGACTCATCGATTCTGGGTGGGCATGATCAACGGTGGTTATGTAGGACATGGAGAAACAATTCTAACCGACGACCTGGAGCAGTCGGCGGTATTATGGTGGTCAAAAGGAGGGACCTTAAAAGGTGAAAGTCCCGAGCGGATAAAGTTCCTCAAGGAAATCATTGAATCGGCACCCGCGTATCTGGAGCCGGTCAAAAGTGGAAGCAGAAATCCCTGGAATATCAACAGACTGTCTTATAATGAGGAGTATTTCCTCGAATATATTCCCTACGAGATACAACCCGTTCTTCATTACCTCAATCTCCCCGAGGGTAAAAACTACGAGGTGGAAGTCATTGACACATGGAATATGACCATTGAAAAGCTTCCAAAACTATATTCGGGGAAGAAGAACAAAATTCCTATGCCCGGAAAGCCGGGAATGGCCATACGGATGGTTTTGAAAGAATAGAGAGTACCGGCTTAAAAGGATTCTACATCGTAAATGAGCCTCTATAAATTGCTTTTCAAACGAAAATGAGCGAACTGGTTGCTGGCAAGGCGGAGGAGCAAAATGGCCGGAGGCGGTGCTATTGACCGTCGAGGACCGATTTTGTTCTGACAACGCTGGTAGGGGGCAGTGCAGCCGTTTGCAGTCAAAATGGTTTTTTTCGAGGTTCCCTTAAGTAATATCGCTGTCCATATAAAGGAGCAATCACATGAGGAATTTCTATCTTCTAACGTCCTGTGTCATGGCAACAGCCTTATTCTCCTCCGCTTTGGCTAAGCCGATTCCGGCATTCCCCGGTGCGGAAGGCTTCGGCGCATTCGCTAAAGGTGGGCGTGGCGGTCGCACCATTCAAGTGACCACTTTGCAGGACTATGATCCCCGTAAAGAAGCAGTCATCCCTGGAAGCCTGCGCGCCGCTTGCGCAGAGAAAGGTCCCCGAATTATCGTTTTCAGGGTTGCGGGGACTATTGCGCTTAAGAGCCCGCTCGACATTACCGAATCCTACTGTACGATTGCCGGCCAGACGGCCCCTGGTGGTGGTATTTGCACACGCAATTATCAGTTAAACCTTGAAACCCATGACGTGGTGATCCGCTACCTACGCGTCCGGCCGGGCCCGGGGCCTCATTACGACTACGAACACCATAGCATTGAGACCGACGGGTGTCGCAATGTCATCATCGACCATTGTTCCCTCACGTGGGGTACGGATGAAGCCTTGACGTTTGCACGGTCTTCGGACGCGACGGTCCAATGGTGTATCATCGCCCAGGGGCTCAATATCAGCACCCATGCGGAGGGTGCACACAGCAAAAGTACAATGGTAGCGCATGGCTCCACCAGGATCACCTATCACCACAACCTGCTGGCCCACAGCTATGATCGCAATCCGAGAATTCATTCACTCCCAAAAGATCAAACGAAAGAACTCATTTTGAACGATTTCCGGAACAACGTGATCTACAACGCGAGCGAGGGCGACGCTAACGGCCGTCTCAATTTTGTCGGCAATCTTTATATCCCCGGCCCGAACTTCAGGAACATGTACTGCCTCAATGTGCTCGTGCCCAACGAGATGTACGTATTTGACAACATCGGCCCCAGGCGGAGCAGCAGCGATATGCCGCAGACGAATGCGATACGACCGACCGGATTGGTGAAGCTTGCCGATAAGCCGTTCGACACACCCCAGGTAGAAACCCAACCCGCGAACGAAATTCTTGATCTGGTGCTAGAAAATGTCGGCGCGACGTTGCCGATGCGTGACAGTCTCGATAAAAGAATCGTGGCGGATGTGCGAAACGGTACGGGCAAGATTATCGATCACCCTGCGCAGGTTGGCGGCTGGCCGGAACTTCAATCCGGAGAGCCGTATCCCGACAGCAATCACAATGGCATGTCAGACGAGTGGGAAAAGAAATTTGGCCTCAACTCGGATGACCCAACGTCCGGCAATCAAGATTCGGACGGAGACGGCTATACCAATATCGAAGAATTCCTGAATGGAACTGATCCTACGGCGAGTTGATCGTGCTACGCAGGTCAGCATCAGTTCCCGGCAATCACCAATGAAAACTTAAGCATGAATATCAACTGGATAAAACAACTATTCGGATAGGAGCATTACCATGACAATTGAAGAACGTTTAGCAACGCTTGAAGCGGAACTCGCCGCTTCGAGACATAAAACCCGCCAGCTCTTAAAGGGTGCGGGTATTTTAACGGGACTACTTATCGCCTTTGCCACGGTTCGTTACACTCCACGTATAACCAATGCGAAGGAAGCTGCGCCCACCGTTATTCGGGCTGAAGAAATCAGGGCCAACCGATTTATCGTGGAGGATGATGACGCAAGCGGGCAACAAGAAGGCATTTTTGGCATGATTCAAGACGCGCCCGGTCTGCGCCTCGGTGGAGAAGGAGCCCCTCAGATTTCATTGTCCACCCACAGCGGAACGTATCTGTATCTAGCCGATGATAAAGGAATCCCTCGAATCTTAATGCAGGTCGTCGGGGACCGGTCATCGCTATCCATGTTTGACGAGAATAGAAGGGATATCCTCGATATTGCGCTAACCTGGGACAAGCCCGGTTTAATCCTGATGGATGAAAAGGGTGAGGTACTATGGCAAGCGCCGTAAGAGGGGAAGCGGGAGTCGATCCCCGGATATCAATACACTCAGGCCGGAAACACCAGAAGTCAGTGCTTTATGGCAACCTTCTGCAATTGGTGTTTCTGTTTGTTCGGCGTCACCTTGACATGACCCGGGAGGGCAACTCGCCTTAAAGTGTTTTATATCATCACTACAGATAAAGAAAAGGGCCTGTGCTGCAATGGCACAGGCCCTGAAATTACTTTCACAACATCAAAACTGAAGCTATAGCGCATTGGTAATTACGATACTATCAACAGCTATCCAACCCCAGCCGCCTTCATGGGCATCGACGACTTCAATATAAACCTCCTGACCGGCAAAGGCTGATAGGTCGAGGGTAAAGGGCTCTTCCTCATTGCCGCTTTGCGCCACCATGCTTGCGAGGATTGTGCCATCCGCAGCCGAACGAACCGCAATTCCGCCGGAACCATCGGTATATCCCTTCCCAGGTTCATCAAGGATGGGTTCGGTATCGGCCCCACCAGCTACAGTAATGGCTGTGAGCATAGCCCCTTCATACAGCATTACTGTGGGCGAGGTCGCAATCTGGTCATTTTCCTGATCATGGACATAATCACCGTGGTAGTTCAGACTGAAGGTATTGAGGAAACCGTGATCATGATTCAAAAAGCGATCTGTGCCACCGGCATAATCCAACAGCCCGTTCGCGTCGGTCCTTGCGTGATCCGGGTCGGCGCCCGGCAAAAGCCCGTCGCTCATGTCGGGGGTGCCAATTTCCCAAACCATACCGGCCTGCGGCAGGTTATTCGGGTTGTTCGGATCCCATCCCCCTGTGAGGGCTTCATCACCCGCAGTGGCGGGATCATCCGCAGCAGGAGTCGCGGGATTGATACAACTCAAGGTAAAGCCATGGTCGTTTCCGTTCTCAAAGTCCCATTCAATCCCAAGAACTCTTGCGTTAGATATCTGGATCTCGTCGACCGAAATCCAGCCCCAGCCACCTTCATAGGCATCGACCACTTCAAAGATGACCGTTTGACCGGCAAATGCGGAAAGATCGAGTTCATCAAATCCTACCACGCTATCAGGGTTTCCCGCTTCATCTGCATCCAGTCCTTTTTGCTGCAACCACAAGGTAGTAAGTATCGAGCCATCGTCGGCCGAAAGCACTACAAGACCGCCAGAATTGTCCACATATCCCTCGTTCGGATCAGGATCTAATTCAGGTGGAATGGAGTTACTACCGCCACCAGATGACCAAATAGTCAAGACCGCGTTATCTAAAAGAAGCACAGAGGGTGAGGTAGCAATCTGGTCATTTTGCGGGGTATGGACATAATCTCCGTGGAAGTTCAGACAGTAGGTATTGAGGCTGCCATGCCCACTTATAATCCGTTGCTTGCCGAGACTATACAGCAACTTCCCCTCTTCGTCTTCACGGCGCCCCGGATCGGCGCCTGCGTAAAGCCCATCAAAATCTTCGGGTGCCCCGATGGTCCAGGTGTTACCAGCCTCCGGCAGGTTCTCTGGGTTACCCGGTTCCCATCCACCCGTCAACGCTTCATCACCGGCGGTGTTGGGATCATCGGGAGCTGGAGTTGCGGGCTTTACAGTACTCAAGACAAAGTCATGGTCTTCTCCGTTCTCAAAGTCCCAAATAACCAAAGGAACGATTGCGTTGGTAATCTGGATTTTGTCAACAGCAAGCCAGCCCCAGCCACCTTCAAAGGCATCGACCACTTCGATATAGACTTGTTTGCCGGCGAATGCGGAAAGATCGAGTGTATCCTCTGTCAGCGTTGACTTGCCTTGAGTGTGAATGGTAGCAAGTATGGCATACAAGTCATCTTCTTCGGCCGAAAGAACGGCAATACCGGAAGAACCATTTGTATACATCTGGATCGGATCGGGATCATATTCGGGAGCATGGGAATTACTGCCGCCACCCCATGACCAAACCTTCAGTACAGAACCTTCGTCTAACAAAACCGCCATCGAAGTGGCAATCTGGTCATTTTCCTGAGTATGGATATAATCTCCGTGTTGGTTCAAATTGAAGGTATTGAGGGTACCGGACTCAGTAGCAATCCGTTCCGTGCCAAGACTATAATCCAGCAACCCATCCGCGTCGACACGTGCGTTCGCAACATCGGCGGCTGGTTTTTGCCCATCAAACTGGGTGGGTGGTCCAACGGTCCAGGCCACACCGAAATCAGGCAAACTAACAGCTCCACCCGCACCCGTTAGTGCTTCGTCACCCGCAGTGTTGGGATCATCATCAGTGGGCCAGGCATAATATGCACTCCACAATGTAAAGCGATGATCATTTCCATTCTCAAAGTCCCATACAATCGTCGAAGCGCCGGCCGATGAGATCACACAAAGAGATAATGCTAAAACTATTAATTTCTTACACATAATAAAACTCCTTCATAACTTATAAAGATATTATATGTTTTGGCCACACACCAAAACACTTGCTGTTTTTGATAAGCACCGTCGTTCCCATCATCAACTATGCCCATCTCGAACAACAACTTTCACTTCGAACAAAACGACAGATTCCAATCAAATTTACAATCTATATGCCCAGATTTGGATTTGAGAATTTAAATGTCGCCTTGTCCTCCTGCCTTGACAATTAATGGTGAGTAAAGAATTCCCAAGGCTTTAGGTCAAATATTTCACCTCCTTCGACGGAAGCCTGTATGCCTCCAAACTTCCCTAAATGATTTTAGCTGTACTTCCGAATAAACATTCAATATGCACAAAATCACGCTAAAACAGGTAACCCATCACCTTTTTTCCCTATGTTATATTATGCTGCTCTCTGTTTGGAGCTTAGTGGGCAGGTATATCCTTCTTTGGCCAGGCAATCCGGAAACCTTCATCCAACTCTTCGTCTGTTTCCGCACGAGGCCACAAATCGGCATGCCCGTCTATGAAAACTATGTTTGCACCACCATAATCCCTATCTCCCGGATCATTATGGAATGTCGCGTAGTTATCAATTAGCCTTGTCGAATCACCTACCGTAAAGTGTGTATCATTGAAAGGATATACGCTGTAACCTTCGATAGTCCATGGGTTCTCTTCCGTGAACGAGATGACACGGGCGGCATTATAGACCTCCGACTCTTTGGAGACGCCTGTCACGCCTGCTCCCAGCCAGTTTGACCAAATGCTGGCACCTTTGCCTCTGCCCACGTAGGAATTCAATACATAGCTGACTGCTGTATCTTCCTCATTAGTTCCCTTCTTGTAATGAGCAAAACGCGCACACATGTGGGCGTCCAGAGCCTTGATATAAGGCCACAATTGACCATCTGGAGTCTGGCCTACTCTGATATAACCGCTGGTTGTGGAGCTCATCCATTTACTGGTCTCGGGAAAGAAGTAGTCGTTTTCATCCAGGTACATTCGCAGGCCGATGCCATACTGATTGAGATTGGAACGGCAGGTTATTGTCCGAGCCTGCTCTTTAACCCGGCTCAGGGCCGGCATCAGGATTCCCATCAACAATGCGATAATGGCGATTACCACTAACAGCTCTATCAATGTAAATCCACCCATTGTTTTTGTCTTTACCATAGTTTACTCCTCAATATTAGGGTTGAACGTATAGATTTTTCACACACATATATCTTGGTGCACATACCTTGCGCAATTTACTGAATTTTACCATTTTCCATCTTCTTATACAAGCACTTATTTTTCATTATAAGATATAACAATTGGATAACAAGGCCAAATTGCGCCAAATACTTGTCATTCTGCGAATTTTTGCAGAATTCGTAAGTATTCTAATCAGAATGTTCTACCTCTTATAATGACACCTGATATTGATTGGGGCTATAAACCGATTGATGATCTGCGTACTTTAAAATTAAGCGATAGTAAAAATTAAAGATATCAATTCCAAAACGGAGCCTTGAACCCCCTTTTTTGCCGAGAGTAAGAACAAGTTCTTTAAATAGCTTCTCGGGTGCCTTCAAAGTGTAAAAAACTGCCGGATAAAGCTTGACGGGCGGTGTTGTTAGCTGCAAAATGTTATCTCTCGCCTGCAAAAGCTGGTGGTTGGTAGTTTACTGGAGAACAACAATGCAAAAGCTCGTCTTGATTCTGGTTGTCGTGATAAATTTTCTTTACATTTTCTCTCGTGCCTTAATAGCCCAGTCGGTTACCGATCCCGGACCGGTTGCTACTGTCACCGTCTATGCCGGACCGCACACCCGGATTGACACACCCGTGTCGGTAGCTCTGGATGACATTCCGCTGGGACTGGCGGATACGGAATATTATTTACTCGAGATTACCCGCCGCTCCGGTTCACGTCGCCGGGGCGATTCCACAAAGGACCGCATTCCGGTTCAAATTGAGGCCGGAAGTCCGCCGACGCTGTGGTTTATTCTCCCGGGTACGACCGAGGCAAAAAGCAAAAGAATATTCGAACTCTACCCCGGTGGCGATAGTATTGCGTTGGCCCAAATAGAAGCAAAGAAGGATAATAAGAGGCTTGTCTTGCAACGTGACGAAGATCGAATCCTAAGTTATTATCATGGAATTATGCCGGCACCGGAAAATATTGGGAAAGTGCCGGAGGAAAACAGACCATTACTGGGGCGGAGCGGATTTATTTATCCGATCTGGTCCACTACGGGTAATATACTCACCGAGATTCACCCCAAAGACCATATTCATCATTTCGGGATATGGATGCCGTGGACGCATACGCGATACGAAGGCAAACTGGTTGACTTCTGGAATATCGACGATGGCACGGGGACGGTTCGCTTTTCGAAATTTATGTCTAAAACCGAAGGGCCGGTCTATAGCGGCTTTCAGGTCGAGCAGGACCACGTAGCTTTGAAAACGTCGGTCGGGGAGAAGGTAATACTCAAGGAACTCTGGGATGTCCGGGTCTATAATATCGGCGGCCCGGAGAAGGGCTACTGGTTGTGGGATTTCAAATCGACACAATGTAATGTCACCGAGCTTCCGCTGGTACAGGAGGAATATCGATACGGCGGATTCGCATACCGCGGCGCCGCGCAATGGAAAGGTTCGAACGCGGAATATCTGAGCAGTGAAGGCAAGACCCGGGCAGACGGCAACGGGACACGCTCCCGATGGTGTGAATTATCCGGCAGTATAGACGGACAATGGGAAGGTGTGACGATAATGAGCAATCCCAACAACTTCCGGCACCCCGAGCCGATGCGTATCCCCGATGCGAATTACGTTTATTTCGTTTATTGCCCGTCGGTATTGGGCGAATGGGAAATGAAACCGGGCGAGGACCACCTCTTTCGTTATCGACTTTATATGCACGAAGGAAAGGCTAGTGTCGAAGACAACGAGAGGTTATGGAAAGATTACGCCGAGCCGCCTGAGGCGAAAATTAAGCTTCGCAAGTCCAATGGTGCGGTTATGCTTTTCGATGGCAGGAATTTTTCCAACTGGATCAGTGACAGTAATAAACCCGTCGGCTGGGAGATCGAAGAGGGGGCAATGAAGGTTGTGCCGGGAACCGGTAATATTATGACCAGAGAAAGCTACCGGGATTTCAGGATGCACCTGGAATTCAAGCTGGCTGAAATGGCACCCGAAGTCAGCGGTCAGGACAGGGCCAACAGCGGCGTTTACATTCAACGCCGATACGAGGTACAAATACTCGATTCGTACGGCCTTGAGCCGCAGGATAATGACTGTGGTGCGATATATAAAGTCAAGGCCCCGGATTCGAACGCCTGTGCGAGACCGGGCCGGTGGCAAAGTTATGACATTATATTCCGGGCGGCTAGATACGACGGCGAAGATTCGTCTGTGAAAAAGATTGAAAACGCAAAAATAAAAGTATGGCAGAACGGAATTTTGATTCACAGGAATGTTTCGATTCCCGATAAAACCGGCGCCGGCCGGCCGGAAGGACCCGACCCGGGACCGATTCTGCTGCAGGATCACGGCAACGAAGTGTGGTTCCGCAATATATGGATTGTTCCGCTTTAAGCCAAGAAAGCTGCGGACTTACTGATAACGCTGTAATCTGTATTATCATTACCGGTCGGTCGCACCATTATGAATGGTAAAAAATTGACAAGTGGTGCATATTCGATATTTCTTTCAAGTTATTTGAGAAGCTTTATTGGCATTTGTTTCAAGGGAGGTGACATATGACTAAGTATCGATATATTTCCATGTCGGCTTTGATTGTTATGTTCCTGCTAATGTATTCTGCCGAAACGACACAAGCAAACGATCCGAACTGGCCGCAGTTTCGCGGGCCCGGTGGTCTTGGAATTGCCCCGGACAATCAAACCTATCCGACCGATTTGGATGTCTCGCGTAACCTTCTCTGGAAATTAGAGGTTCCCAGAGGGCATTCTTCACCGTGTATCTGGGGAGATAATATTTTTGTTACAGCTCGCTCCGGTAAGAGTCTTGAGACGATTTGTATAGATCGCCGTAACGGTACAATTAAGTGGCGCAAGTCAGTAGAGCCTGAGACAATGGAAAGAGTCGAAGCTTCTAACAGCCATGCCACTCCAACACCCGCATGCAATGGGAAAAGAGTGTACGTTTACTTCGGCTCGTTCGGGCTGTTAGCTTATGATATAAACGGTAATGAGTTATGGAGGAAACCGCTTCCCGATCCTGAGATCTGGTATGGCACTGCGTCATCACCAGTGCTGGCAAATGACATGGTTATCATTAATCTTGATCCGGGGAAAGGAGCGTATATACTCGCCGTGGACCAAAATACAGGGGAAACGATATGGAAGCAAGAGCGCCAGGTACACCGCATGGGATGGGCGACCCCGGTACTGTGGAAACATGGAAGTGAACAGGAACTGGTTGTCCATGGTGTGGGTCAATTGATCTCTTATGACCTCAAAGACGGTCACAAGCGATGGTGGTTTGACTTTTTACAGTCAACAATGACCGGGGCTGCTTTGACTCCGGTTTACGCAGGAGATACACTTTATGTTGCCGCAGCGGTCGGTAGAACTGGTGATCCTGTCAATCCCGTAGAGTTGCCCGATTTCAAGGAACTTCTCGAAATGCATGACAGCGATAAGGATAATCGCCTCGTACAGGCAGAGATTCCCGAAGATCTGTCATATATATACCGCAGGGGTCCTGAGATGACAGGAGTAAGAAGACATTTCTCAGATCTTGATTCTGACCAGGATGGCACTATCAGTGAAGCGGAGTGGAATAAAGTGGTGATAGATATTAAAAAGAGTCCCCCCAAACAGTTCGATGCCCTTTTTGCGATCGGTGCGGGCGGGAAAGATAACATGAGCAAGTCGCTCGTGAAGTGGACTGTAAATGAAGGGATCGGGCAAGTTTCATCACCTCTGTTTTACCGGGGACGGATTTATTTAGTTAAGCATGGCAGCAATGTTACATGTTACGATACTAAAACAGGAGACAAAATATATGGCGATAGAGCCGGGCCAAGAACATATTACTTTGCCTCGCCGGTTGCGGCTGACAACAAGATATATTTCTGTTCACTAAACGGTATTGTAATCGTAGTGCAAGCCGGGGATAAGTTTAAGATATTGGCTCAGAATAAAATAGGAGAGCGCATCTATGCTACTCCTGCTCTGGTAGATGGAAAAATTTATTTACGCACGGACAAGAACATGTATGCCTTTTTCACCGAGGACGAATCTGGTCAGACACCACCTGATATTGTCGTTAAGGAAGATGATAGTCAGGTTAAGACGCTCTATGAGGCAGCAGCAGATGGAAACGTCGAACTCGTTGAATCACTCATTTCCAGCGGAGCCGATGTTAATGCACAAAACGATTGGGGCTGGACGCCCCTGTATGTTGCTGCCGCCATCGGTAATAAAAATATAGTGAACCTTCTCATGGCAAAAGGTGCCGATGTTAATAAACCAAGTAATGTGAGCGAGACGCCCTTGAACTTGGCAATTAATAACGGCCATGGGGACATTGCCAGGTTACTCATCGAAAAAGGTGTTGATTTTCGTGCGATAGACAAGGATGGAGTTGCACCCCTGCATACAGCCGCAGAGCAGGGCTATATAGACATTGTAACGTTGCTGATTAATAAGGGCGTAGATATTAATGCTAAGGACAAATGGATCTGGACTCCTGTTCATTATGCCTGCTGGAAAAACCACAAAGACACGGCAGAATTCCTTATCAACAAGGGTGCTGATTTTCATCAGGCAGACGAGAGTGGAGATACGCCTCTACATACAACCGCAGCGCTGGGCCACGTAGACATTGGAACACTGCTGATTGATAAAGGCGCTGATATTAATGCCAAAAACAATTCCGGCCAGACGCCTTTGCATTTGGCATGTCAAAGAGGCAACAAGGATGTTGCGGAGTTGCTCATTAACAAGAGGGCCGATATGAATATAAGGAACAACGCAAATCGTACGCCCCTACGTATTGCGATGAACCGAGGCCGCGAAGAAATCGTAGAACTGTTGCGCAAACACGGGGCAAAGGAATAATCAGGGTAAAATAGAAATTACACAACCCAATCCCGTGTACACCTTTGGCGAATGATTATCTATATGCTACACTGTGCTATCGAATACGGATTGTTGCCGGATAGGTGTTGAAATCCCATGTTTTTAACGGTGAATATTTAATATTTGATGTCGGCTCAAAGGTTGAATGTTGGGGCCGTGAAACAATTTCCGAGTAACTTTGAAAATTGAGAGTTGGTTTGGAGATATAAAGCTTGATGAACGGGTTTTATTTCCTCAGAAAAAATAGAATTGCCTACTTGATTTTGCACGTTATAATATAAACAAACCGGCATAATTTTGATAGAAGGGGGAATATTTTATGAGCTTGAGTCGTCTTGAAAACAAAAGTTGTATTGATTTTGAATTATAAAATATCCCATGAGCATCCTTTTAGAAGTTAAAGATTCATTTTCTTAAAAATATCGGGCTTAATTTTAAATAAGGAGAATAAACAAATGGCACGACCTGTGACATTATTTACCGGACAATGGGCGGATTTGTCACTCGAAGAGCTGGCAAAGAAAGCATCGAGCTGGGGATTCGACGGATTGGAGCTGGCCTGCTGGGGCGACCACTTCGAGGTTGACAAAGCTCTCAGAAGCAAAAGTTACTGCAAAGATAAAAAAGAGATGCTCAAAGATTACGGTCTGAATGTGTGGGCAATTTCTTCGCATCTCGTCGGGCAGGCGATTTGCGACAATATCGACGAGCGGCATAAAGCGATTCTGTCGGAAGATATCTGGGGCAGCGGTGACCCCGAGGGAGTTCGCAAGAGGGCTGCGAAGGAGATGATTCGAACGGCCAAAGCGGCAAAAGCTATGGGAGTAAAAGTAGTCTGCGGTTTTACCGGCAGCTCCATCTGGCATCTGCTTTATTCGTTCCCGCCGGCGACGCCGGCTATGATCGAAGCGGGCTACCAGGATTTTGCGAAGAGATGGACGCCGATTCTCGACGCGTTCAAGGCAGAAGGCGTGAGGTTCGCGCTGGAAGTTCACCCGACCGAGATAGCTTTCGATATCGCTTCGGCCCAGCGGGCACTAAAAGCAGTGAAAAATCACAAATCGTTCGGATTCAATTACGACCCGAGCCATCTCGGATACCAGGGCGTCGATTACGTCAAGTTCATTCGTACGTTCGGCGACAGGATTTACCATGCTCACATGAAAGATGCCTGGTGGGGACACGGTGACGGGACAGTGGGAGTTTTCGGCGGACATACCGAGTTCGCAGACCCGCGACGGTACTGGGACTTCCGCTCCATCGGGCACGGTGACATCAGCTTCGAGGATATTATTGTCGCATTGAATGACATCGGGTACAAAGGCCCGCTGTCCATCGAGTGGGAGGACAGCCGCATGGACCGCGAACACGGCGCACAGGAGGCCTGCGAATTTATTAAAGCGTCGGACTTCAAACCTTCGCAGTTAGCTTTCGATGCGGCATTCGATAAATAGAAAGGAATACAAGCGATGAAAAGATTAAAGGTTATTTGTGTTATATTGTTTACTGTATGGTGTGTTACTATGATGAATCTTTCACCGGCTTCAGCACAACAGCAGCGAGGTGTATCCGAAGAGGAAATCAAAAAGATAGAAGAAGCTATGCCAACAAAGGCGATTGCCAAACCGGCCAAACCGAGAAAGCTGCTGGTTATTGATCTTGTAAATGGATATTACCATACCAGCATTCCCTATTGGAACAAGGCTCTCGCGATTATGGGAGAAAAGACCGGGGCTTTCAGCGTAACTATCAGCGAGGACGTTAATATGTTCAGCGCTGAAAACCTTGCCCATTTTGATGCTGTGTGCTTCAACAATACGGTAAGTTTGCCTTTGTGCCCCGATAAAACGCCGAAGTTATGCAAATCTTTAATGGGTTTTGTCAAAGGAGGCAAAGGTCTTGTTGGAATTCATGCAGGTACGGATACTTTCTATGCAAAACCTTATGTGTGGCCCGAAGGCAGTGAAATGTTAGGAGGCAAATTTACCGGCCATCCCTGGACCAGTAAAGGGACGTGGACAATAAAGATAGACGAGCCCAATCACCCGCTGATGGTGCCGTTTAAGGGTAAGGGATTTACAATCAGTGACGAAATATATCGCACCGAACCTCCGCTTTATTCGAGGTCTAAGCAGCTTGTGTTAATGAGTCTGGATATGGGCGACGAGACAACAAAAAATAAAGCAGAGAAGCCGTCCGATTCCGATACGGGCATATCCTGGATTAAGAAATGTGGCAAAGGGCGGGTGTTTTACTGCTCGCTCGGTCACAACCATGACGTTACCTGGACCGCACCGGTGCTTGAGCATTACCTGCGCGGCATTCAATTCGCATTGGGTGATTTGAAAGTTGACACAAAACCGAAGCCGAATCCCTGAAAGTAATAATCAGCAGAAAACATTAATAACAGATCGCAAACTTGGAATAAAACTTAGGAGCGAAAAATGAAAATATCCCGTCGAGATTTTATTGGCAGTGCTGCAACAGCGGCGGCTTTTACGATTGTGCCGCGGAGCGTGCTGGGCGGGCCCGGCAATACGGCCCCCAGTGACAAGCTCAACATCGCCGGTGTCGGTATCGGCGGTATGGGCCAGGACAACATCCGCGCCTGCGCGGGTGAAAATATCGTTGCATTGTGCGACGTTGACTGGAACTTCGCCGCCAAGGTCTTTGAGCAATATCCGAATGCCAGAAAATGGAAAGACTATCGGAAAATGCTCGATGAGCAGAAAGACATTGACGCAGTAATTGTCGCCACGCCCGATCATACTCATGCCGTAGTGACTATGGAGGCAATGAAGCGGGGTAAGCATGTGTACGTTCAAAAACCACTAACACGAACAGTATGGGAAGCGCGAATGCTGACCGAAGCGGCACGCAAGTACAAGGTTACTACACAGATGGGCAACCAGGGGCACTCTGGCGAAGGCGTACGTCTGATCTGCGAGTGGATTTGGGACGGTGCGATTGGGGATGTCAAAGAAGTCCACGCCTGGACCAACAGACCCATTTGGCCTCAGGATATTGACCGTCCCAAGGAAACACCGCCGGTACCGAAGACGCTGGACTGGGATTTATGGCTTGGGCCAGCGCCGCATCGACCTTATCATCCCGCTTATTTACCGAGAACATGGCGAGGCTGGTGGGATTTTGGATGCGGAGCCTTAGGCGATATGGCTTGTCATGTGCTTGATCCGGTCTTTTGGGCGCTGAAACTGAGTTATCCAAGCAGCGTCGAGGCCTGCGCTACAATGCATATAGGCACGGAGCCCGGTAGCGATTGGAAGGTGCGCAAGGTACCTGACAGCGATTGGGGCCAACCGGAGGTGAGTACAGAAACGTTCCCATTAGCTTCGATCGTTCGTTATGAGTTCCCTGCTCGTGAAGGTATGCCGGCAGTGAAGCTGCATTGGTATGACGGAGGATTAAAGCCCCCGCGGCCGGATGCATTAGAACCGGATCGGCGATTGGAACAGGCAGACAGCAACGTGCTTTTCATCGGTACGAAGGGAATTCTGCGGTGTGGCGAAAATGGCGATAGCCCGCGGCTTATACCCGAAAAGTCAATGAAGGAATATGAAATTCCACCGAAAACCCTGCCCAGGGTAGAAGGCGGTAAAGAGGGTCACGAACAAAAT
>Ga0272442_10005962_pt1 | contig 16163 bp, 16 predicted proteins | sample SSMForm2O_FD_200262 | JGI IMG/M metagenome (GOLD analysis project Ga0272442, IMG submission 200262) | Marine sediment archaeal communities from Little Sippewissett salt marsh, Falmouth, MA, United States - SSM-Form-2O | ecosystem: Environmental > Aquatic > Marine > Wetlands > Sediment ...
ACAAAATCAAGCCGTTTTTACAATATAACTCATAAAGTTCTCGAAGTAATCAAAAGATCTGAAGTAAAAAACGGAATATGTCATGTCTTTTGTCCAGGTTCAACAGGAGCAATATTATTAAATGAACATGAGCCTATGTTAGAAAAAGATTTTAGAAATTCATTAGATCAATTAGTTCCACATGATTTTAAACTTCATCATCATCCAGACAATGCCTTTTCACATATACGCGCAATGTTAATAGGTGCATCAGAATCATTTCCAATAGAATCTGGAGATGCTATGTTAGGCCAATGGCAGAATGTTATCTTTTGTGAGTGTGATTCTAAAGACAGGGACAGGCACATTATAGTTACAATAGTTGGAGACAGTGAATAAAATCTTTATTTATATCACATGCTCATATTTCTTATGAATAAAATCTATATTGAGACTTACGGTTGCTCAAACAACTTGACTGAATCAGAAATAATGTCTGGTTTATTAGAAAAAGCTGGTTTTGATATAGTAAAAACACCAGAATTATCTGATTTAATCATAGTCAATACATGCATAGTAAAAGGTCCTACAGAAAACAAAATCATTTCTAGACTAGAACATTTCGAAGATACTTTTCCCAAGAAAAAACTAATCATAGCTGGCTGTGCTCCAGAAGGTGCATATACAAGATTTACAGAAGCTATCCCGACAGCTTCTTTATTGTCAACCCACCGAATAAAAGACGTCGCAAGAGTTGTCCAGAAAACTTTTGCTGGACAAAGAGTTGAAGCTTTAGGTGAAACAGCTGATATTAAATTAGGATTGCCAAAAATAAGAAAAAATCCTATTGTTGACATAGTTCCAATATCAACTGGATGTAATGGTTTATGCACTTATTGTGCTGTCCGTTTGGCAAAAGGAAAATTAAGATCATATCCAAAAGATAAAATATTAAGAGAGATACGAGAATCAGTAAGAATAGGATGTAAAGAAATATGGTTAACTGCCCAGGATACAGCTTCTTATGGTTTAGATAAATATTCTGAATCCCATCTACCAGTTTTATTAAAGGAAATAGAAAAAATACCTGGAAATTTTAAAGTAAGAGTTGGAATGATGAATCCGCATCATGCTCATCCAGTATTATCTGAATTAATTGAAGCTTTTAACGGAAAAAAGATTTACAAATTCTTGCATTTGCCAATACAGTCTGGAGATCAGGCAATGTTGCATACAATGAACCGTTATTATACTAAAACCCAATTTGAAGAAATTGTCAGCGCTTTCAAGTCAGCTTTCAGAGTAAACTGGTGGACTGATGTAATAGTAGGATACCCAGAAGAAACAGAAGAACAGTTCATGAATTCTGTAAAATTAATAAAAATATTAAAGCCAGATTATGTCAACGTTTCAAAATTTTATTCAAGAAAAGGAACAGTTGCTGCAAATTTACCCCAATTACCTTCTGAAATGATAAAAAGAAGATCAAAAATAATGTCTGATTTAGTCAACAATATAGCACTTGAAAAAAACAGGCGTTGGATAGGATGGACAGGTGATATTTTAATTTCTGAAAAGGGTAAAAAAGAAGGTCAGTGGATTGGCCGTAACTTTGCTTACAAATCTATCTTAATAAACAAATCTGGACAATTGCTTGGTCAGAGAATAAATGTAAAAATAAGAGATGCCTCCCCATCGGGGTTAATGGGTTGGCCATTAAAAGAAGATTAGTGTTTAGCTATATTCAAATTTTCTTATTTCACCTCCTCTTTTATCACAGCATACCAGCTAGGATCCTTTAAATCAAAATTTTCTTTTATAGGATAAAGATCTTGTAATCTTGTTCCACATCCTGAACAGCCATCATTACAACCATAAAATCGTTCTGTAGTATATTCACTCCGAGAAGAATAAAATACCACAGTATAAACTTTCTTTTTATCAACATTATCACAACCAGAAAAAGCAATAGCAGGATGTTGCTTTTCATATTCATCTACACTTATTCCGCAAATTTTTTTCATAATAACCCTCTTGGAGAGCGGGGAGGAGCACCAAAATATTATGTCGGAAGCCCTTAGGGGTTTTTGCTCTCCCCGCGTTTCACAATCAAAAGATGGAAATCTTTATATATAAACACTCCTAATATTTTTTTAATAGTATTATAAATTATTTTATAGTGGTTATATGCAGTGGATAGTAGAAGAAAAAGACGGTAAAAGAACTATTTTGCCTACAAAGGTAATAGAACCAGAAAAAATTAAAACAGCACTTTCGCCTTTAGCATGGAAAATAATGAAACTTCTTTCAGAAGAAGATTATTATCCAAAAGGACTTGCAAAAAAACTTAAAATGCATGAACAGAAAATCTATTATCATATAAGAAATCTTGAGAAAGCCGGTCTTGTCAAGGTAAAGAGAGAAGAAGCTCGCCAAGGTGCTATAACAAAATATTACACAATAACAGAGCCTTCCCTCGCAGTTTCTCTCAGACCAATGGAGCCCGCTACAAAACTCTTTTCAATAAAACAGGAATATAGAAACTTTCTAGATCCTTTTATACATGATGGAAAATTTAACGCAAAAATAATTGCAAGTTCACCAGAGCCCCATGGTCCTACAAAAGAAAGGGGAAAAGACTCAATTTACGCGACAAATGTAGCTCTTTTTTTCGGAACATTTCTTAATTATATACCAGAAGAATCAGTAATAATTTTCGATACAGACGCTACAGAAGAAGATCTTAAAAATAATCTTATAATAATCGGCGGACCTGGTGTAAACAATATTACTAAAAAAATAAACAAGAAACTGCCTGTAAGATTTGAAAAAGTAAAGTATAAGGAGAACTGGTACAACAGCATCTATTCAGACATATCAAAGAAAAGATATTCAGAAGACACATTCGGACTGATTGTAAAAACAAACAATCCATTTGATAAGACAAAACATATTCTGGTATTAGCAGGTATAAGGCATAAAGGAACAAGAGCTGCTTCAATAGCCCTTCTGCAGAACTTCAAAGAAATCATAAAAGGCAATTCATATGATAAGAGATTTGAAGCAAATGTTATCGACGGTATAGATGCTGATTCAGATGGTATAATTGATACTACAGAAATAATAGAATAAGGGGATTTTCACCCCAAATCAACAACAGGAGTTTCCATACTTCCTTCTTCAGCTGTGTAATATTCTATCTCTTCAAAACCAAACATTCCTGCAATAATCATTGCTGGGAATTTTTTGATTCCGATATTATAATTCTTTACAGCGTCAATATATCTTCCTCTAGCAACTGCTATTCTATTCTGTGTTCCTGATAATTCATCCATCAATGAACTGACAGATTCGATTGTTTTTAGATCAGGATAATTTTCATAAACTAACAGAAGTCTAGACAATGCAGATGTCATTTCAGAACCAGTCTGATCCATTGTATAAGTGTCTCCTGAAGACGAAGCAGTCTGCCACTGAGATCTTAATTCAGTTATTTCTGTCAAAAGACCTTGCTCAAATTCTTTATATCCTTTGACACTGTTAACTAAATTTGGAATTAAATCAGATTGTCTTTGATACTGATTCTCAACTTCGCTCCATTCTCCCATTACAGTCTGCTCTTTTGATACAAAAGAGTTGTAAAGTCCAATAGGATAGACTACTAGAATCAGAACTAAAATTCCTATTATAATCCACATCTTATTTTTTTCAAAAAAACTTTTCTTAGCCATAATTCTATTTCACCTCATGAATATTAAAAGCCTCTGCCAGCGCCCCCGCCGCCAGAGCCGCCTCCTCCAAATCCTCCGAAGCCTCCGCCTCCTCTGCCGCCAAGGAAAAATATAAGAGGCATATTTCTCTTCTTTTTCCTTTTAACTATTTCCTTTCCGCATTTTTCACATCTGTAATAATTATAGTAATAACCATATCTGTATTCTCTTCTTATAAATTTTGTTTTACCCCCACATGAACATTTGGGAGTTCTAACCCTGGCTTTTATTGAACTGATTATCGGTATCAGGAAAAACGCAAAAATAAAATAAATCCAAAAAAAGTCATAGAAATCAAAATCATTTCCAGAAGGCATTGTCTCGCCTGATAAAACCTCTTCTTTATTTTCCATTATAACATTTGAAAATTGTAGTGCAGCTTGATAAACACCTTCATCATAGCTATTGTTTTTAAGATATTCAACAGCATAATCATCTAATATTCTTCCTACCTTGGCGTCGTTTAAAATTCCTTCCAGCCCGTAGCCAACTTCAACTTTTATTCTTCTGTTATAAACATCAAGAAGAATCAATAGCCCGTTATCTTTATCGCTCTTGCCGATATTCCATTCATCAAACAGTTCCACGGCATAAGTGTCTGTATCAGTTATATCAGAAGAATTAACAGTAACAACAACAACTTCAGCTGTTGTCTGTTTCTCAACTTCCTCAAGCATTGAATTAATTTCCCCATCCCGTATCAAAACATTTGCAAAGTCGTTGACAAATCCATAAGCTCTGGGAATGTTTTGTGCTAAAACCAAACTTGGGATTAGCATTAGTATAAGTAATATTACCAACAATTTCTTCATTTCTTTTTCAGCTCCTCTTCTAAAATCTTCTTAACTTCCTGGCCAGATGCCCTTCCTTTTAATTCTTTCATAACATCACCCATCAGCCCGCCGAAAGAAACATCTGGATTCTTTTCAATAATTCCTTTTATTATTTTACGAACATCCTCACTCCCAGCAGATTCAAACCCCATTTCTTCTATTCTGATATTAGGATTCTTAGAAAAGTTTTCCAAAATTGTAGGAATAGCTTCTTTTGCTATTTTTTTCTTTGCTAAATAATTAAATACATCTTCAAAATTATCATAAGTTATTTTATTAACATCAAAGCCCTTTCTTCTTAAATCTTTTATAGTTGAAGTAAAAACACTTGCAACTAAAACAGGATCATGTTCTTTAGAATAATTTTCAAATAATTGTAAATATTCACTTTTTAATATTTGATTTGCCATATCACCTGGTAAAATCTTCTTGAATTTAACTAATTTCTTATCCCATGTTTCAGGTATTACTAATTTTGTTATAATATCTCTGGTAACAACAATAGGTTCAATATCAGTTTCAGGATACATTCTTCCTCCACCAGGAAGCGGTCTCATAAATTCTGTCTTGCCGTTTAACTTAGCCATTCTTGTTTCTTCTTTTGGTTTTTCACCTTTGATTATCAACTGTTGTTGCCTTTTAATTTCTTCTTCAATAATTTTTGGTATCATACTTAATTCCTGAAATCCTTTTATCTCAACTCGTGCACCACCTTTAATAGAAACATTAACATCCTGTCTTGTAACACCAATTCCTCTTTGGCTTTTTCCTGTAGATCTGACAATCATTCCGATTTTTTCAGCAACTTCTAAAGCATGTTCTGGATCAACAATATCAGGTTCTGTGCCAATTTCAACCAAGGGTATGCCTAATCTGTCTAATCTAAAAACACTGTTTTTGCCTTTTTCAACAATGCCTGAAGACTCTTCTTCTATAGAAATATTAGATATTCTCACATCACCTTTGCTGGTTTTCAAAATGCCATTCATTCCAACCAAAGCTGTTCTCTGGAATCCAGAAGTGTTGCTTCCGTCAACAACTGTTTTTCGCATAACATGTATCTCGTCAGGTATTTCTGCTTTTAACATCTTTGATATCTGTAATCCTATTTCTAATGCTTCTTTGTTCATGCCATGTGGCGGTTCAGAATCTGTCTCAACTAAACACGATTCTTTATCATAGGAATTATAAACAAAACTTTTATTTTTTAAGTATTCATGAACAGCTGCAACATCTACCTCACCAGTTTCACCAGCAACTGCTCTTAATTTTCTAATAACTTCTCCGCTATGTTTTTTATCTGAAAAACTGGCTTTGCAATTACAGAATAATTTTCCATTTGTTGCTAATCTATTATGTATTTCTACACCGCATTTAAATCCTAAATTTTTATAATCCATTAAATCACTTTTTCTTATAATAATAAAATTCCCCTATACAAACTATCATTATTAATACACCAGCAACATTTGGAACTACTATAGCAAAATCATTTATACTTAAACCATACAACATCCAAATAAAAGCACCAACTAAAATAACAAAATATGTTGAAACTGCTATATCAGCTGAACTTTTTCTTCTGTACATTTTATGAATCTGTGGAATATAAGACAAAGCCATCAATGTACCTGTAACAATTACTATTGATGCTAATATTCCAGCATAAGCTTCTAACATATTTCTGTCCTCTCTGTTATTTCACCGACTAAATTCTGTCCAACTAAATCTTTAGTATTTTTAGGTTCATTTGCTAACAACCAGCTTAACTTAATCATAGCAACTTCCGGCAGCATATCTTCTCCAGGTATAACACCCATTTCTTGTAAAACTCTTCCAGTTGCATAAACATTCATGTTAACTCTTCCCCAGATACATTGAGAAGTCATTACAACCGGTATCTTCTTAGAAATACTTTTCAAAGTTTTCATAAATTCTTCATTGTTATTGATTGGTGCATGGCCCAAACCAGTTCCTTCTATAACCAAACCATCCATTTTCTTAAAGGCTTTCAGCACTTCAGAAGAAATTCCTGGATAAACTTTCAATAACCCGACATTGTGATTAAACTTTTCATTAACTTTCAGACCATGTGAAGTTGGATATTCTCTCATTATATCTATTTTGCCATTCTCCCATATCCTTGCATAAGGATTTGAATTAACCGACTGAAAAGCATCTCTTCTTGAAGTATGAAGTTTTCTGGTTTTAACACCAGGATGTATAGTACAGTAGTTATCTGAAATAGATCCGTGCATACATACACCTATTCCAGAAAAATCAGAATCTCTGATAAATTTAGCTGCACATATCATATTAAATCCAGCATCACTGCTGCCTCTATCTGATGATCTTTGAGCACCAACTAAAATAACAGGAACAGGAGTTTTCTGGATTGCAAAACTCAAGGCAGCTGATGTATAATGCAAAGTATCTGTGCCATGTGTTATTATAACACCATCACAGCCTTTCTCAATTTCCTTAGCAACTTCTTTTGCTATCAACTCATAATTTGAAAAGTCTAAATCTTCTGAAAACTTTTCCATTATAACTCTGCATTTCAAATTAGCTATTTCAGCAAGCTCAGGTATTGAAGCTACAATATCTTCTGCAGATGATACTGGAACAACACCGCCGGTTTTATAGTCAACCCTACTGGCTATAGTTCCGCCTGTGCCTATGATAGATATTGTCGGTTTGTCAGGATCATGTTCTGTTTTAAATTTAGAATTAACTTTACCCAATTTTTTCACTTTACCACCTTTTAATTTTTTAATCTGAACGCCTTTTTGATATTTAATTCCCACATTATATCCATTATCAAGTTTAAGAACAATGCAATTTTTATCTCCTATTTCTATTCTCGGTAAAACAACTCCCTGTTTTACAAACTTGCCTCTTTTAATTTCAATTTTATCCCCTACACTTATTCCAGTAAGAGCTTTTTGAACTTTAGGAGAATAGTTTTTCATCTAAACACCTGCCTATATTTAGTAAAAAGGTTATTTAATGTTTACTTCAGGGATTCTATAGGTATAGGCTTCTTAGGATCCTTTTCCATAAGCTTTTTGTATCCGCAGTTTTTGCAGGTAGCCCATCTGATAAAAGTACCTTCTATATATAGTAATTTTTCTCTGCATTTCGGGCACTGATTTCTCTTGTCTACTTCTTTTACAGAAATGTTTTTAATAGCCATCATAATTCACCTTTTTTAATTCTTCCTCTAATTTCCCTGTATAATTCAGGTTTTATTGTCTCTAAATCATCAATAGTAAATATCATTCCTGGTTTATTCACAAAAAACAGCTCTATATCACCTAAAGCACATTCAAATTTACCAGTATCTCTGAATCTTTGGGGTTTTTCAAGCGACAATCTGCAATAAGGCATCTTTTTCTGCCACAATGAATCAATTTCAACTTCCTTTAATTTACCAACAACAAAAGAAGTTGATTGATTAACAGCTACTACTTGATTAATAAGTTTGTTAGCCTTCATTTTAGCCTGTTCAACTGTAGCATACCATTTGCTGTCTACACCCTCAACCATACTAGAATTATAGAATAAAGACATAAATACGTTATCTTTAGCTCATATGAAGCTCTATTATATCATCATTAACCAGAATATGATCCATTCCAAACTGCTGACCAGGATATTTGGCTGATTTGCCCCAGATTCTGGCAAATCTAAAATATTTCACAAAATCTTTATGAACCTCTCTTGCAGCATCTTTTACAGTTGAACCTTTTTTCAGAACAATAGGTTTCTTTTCAGGTTTTTTTCCAGGTTCTTTACAATACACTTTAATATGACCTAAAATTTCCCATAAATTTTTCTTAAGCTTGTCAAAATTCTTATTATCTCTCTTAAATTCAACAAATGGAACATTTATTCTGAAATCTTTAAGTATTTTTTTCAATTCAGCTAAATCTTCTTTATTTTCATATATCAAAATAGCTCCATGAGAGCTTCTGACACTGCTCATATGAATTCTTTCAAAAGCAGAAGGTATCTCAACTAATTGTATTTTAACACCTTCATAATCAAGCATACCTATTTCAGGCTTAGCTGTAGTGTATGGAAACTTTGATATAGCTGGCTTAGCATTTGTCAATTCTCTGAGCAAAGTTGACTTACCAGAATTGGTCAGACCAACAATAGAAACCATTAAATCACCTTCATTTACTATAGAAGTCATTCTTCTGGCTATTTTTTTAGGAATCTGTTTTCTCAGCTTAGCAAGCTTAGATTTAATTTCAGCTCGCATTTTTTCAGTACCTTTGTGTTTAGGAATAGTTGCCATCATCTCTTCTAAAGCGTCAATTTTTTCTTCTCTGGTCTTAGCTTTAAGATATCTGTCCTCAGCTTTCATATATTCCATTGTAACGTTTGCCGGCATAACTATCAATTAGAGAAAGTAATATAAAAATCTTAATAATAGTCTGTTCTGTATTCGTCGCCTGCGTATCCAGGATAGTCATCTTCAGAATATTCAGGCTCTTCTTTCTTCGATTTCTTGCCTTTTCCTTTATTCAATTGTTCCATTAATTGATCAACAACTTCTTTTAGCTTTTCACGATAAGTATAAGCAGTAACCCCGATTATTATCAATATAACTATAATAGCTATTATCCAGATCAAATTAGAAGCTTTTTTAGGTGCTTCTTCTGTAGCTGTTGCCTGAGTTATTTTGCTTTCAAGGGTTCTTATAGCTTCAGCAGTTTCTGTATATTTTGACATTGCTGTCTCATAATCACCATCATTATAAGCATCTACAGCATCTTCAAACAAAGCAGATATCTTTTCTCCATCACTCTCAAATTCAGAAACATCGACACCCGTATCAGCCATACTAGATATCCTTGATGCCAAATCTTTTAGTTTATCCAAAAGACCATCAGGATCCTCTGTCAGATCTGGTATAATTTCAATTGATATTGAAATCGAAAAATTACCACCAGAACTTGTTATTTTTATTGAACCAGAATAATCCCCTACATCGAGATCAGCAGTATCAATTTCTATTTCAAGTTTTTCTGAAGATTCTGCATCAACATCCAATGGCTTGTCTTTTACTATAATTATATCTTCTAAATCTTCATCTACTTCAAATTCTAAATTATCAATTTCAACTGAACCAGTATTTTCAATTATAAATTCATGAGTTGAAACTTTATCAGGTATAGTAGTTATTGATAAAGAACTAGGAGAAACATCAATATAATCTTCTTCAGCAGTTTCTGAATAGTTAAGTTCAACCTTTATTGTTCCTATTGTATTATTTACAGATTTAATTAAAATCTTCCCAAAGTTCTCAGCTTTTGTTGATGTTGACCATGTTGCTGTAAAATTAACAGATTCACCAGCTTCAATATTTCCAAGAGAAGTATTGCTTAATGAAACAGATGCATTAACTAAGCTGATGGTTATGTTTTCAACATCCAGTGATCCTGTATTGTTTATCTTAAATATTTTGCTGTATGTTCCAGATTCTGTAACACTTAATTTCCACAGAGTCGGTGTTACAGTTACCAATGAACTTGTGCCTAAAGTAAAATCTTCATAAATCTCAAAAGTTCTGTTATAATTATCAACAATGTCAAACTTTATCTGATATTCTCCAGAACTTAGTGAAGAAGGCAGATCATATTCTATTGACAAAGTTTCATTTGGCAATGTTATATTGCCTGAATCTATCTCAGTTAATTCATCATCAGGATCTACCAAAGAAAGATCAACAGATATATTCAGACCCGAAGTTCTGTATGAACTTAGTATCTGAGTTGTTGCTTTCATAGTCTCTCCAGCAGAATATTTTAATTTATCAAGAGTAGTTGAAATTGAATAAGGAGCTACATCAAAATTCTTCTGAAGAGTTTCAATCTTGGCACCGTCACTAAATTCAATATATAAAACATGAGTTCCGTTTTTAGCGCTGTCAGGTATTATAAAAGATGAGTTAAACTCGCCGTCTTTAACTTTAGTCATTGAAACTTTATTGTTAACAACTTCACCATCTGGCCCCCTGACATAACGGGAAGCATTTATAACATGACTTAAAGTTGAAAAATTAACTGCAACACTATCCTGTGGCTGAAAATTCTCAGCAGGGCTAAGAGTTATTGTACCGTTAAGATCTTGCGCTTCGCCTATAATTTTAAAGGAACCGCCTTTTTGCTTTCCATAATTTGCAGAAACGCCAATTACTTTATTGCCTAACCACCCTTCTGTATTACTTACTAAAACACTACAAACATTATCTGTGCATCCTAATGACCCAGATTTTAAAACTGTATCAAGATTGTCAACATCTCTTATTTTAAATGAAACACTGGTAGCATCAACAGGATCACCAGTCGAGTTATAAACCTTGGCAACAACAGTATAATTTGAAGCTGGAACATAACTACCTGAAGTTATATTAACTATCAAATTTCCTACATTAACACTAATCTCTTCTTCACCGCTCAGAAGATTACTGTTTTCATATCCTTTGATATAAATTGTCTTTAATCCTGTTTCATTTATCAAGGCATCTGCTCTCTTCCATATAGAATCATATTGATAAGCCAGATTTCCATTAAGACCCCCGACAGTATAATTAACTATGCCCGATACTACAGGATCTCTTCTCAGTTCAACCTCAGAAACCAGCCAAAAGCTTTGATTAACTGTAGGTGTTGTCGGTATAGTATATGAAGTGATATTCCAGTCATCTTCATCAAGAATATACCATATTGTTCTGTCAAAAACTTCCCACGTATAATTATTATATTTTTCAGGATCACTTAATCCCCAAAATACTCCCTCGTCTTCTTTAACCCTAAGCATACTGTAAATTCCAGGTCCTGCTAAACCAGGAGAACATGATATTCCTAATAAATCAGTTGTACCTTTTTCAGAAAGTCTTATCTTGCTAGGATCTGAAGTGTAAAGATTTGTATTGTTAAACTGATCTATTGTCTCTACATTAGTTGTTATATAATGCTCTTTTAATTTTCTGAAGTTTGTAGGATTCGTTTCACCAGTGCAATAATTATCATCATCTTCTGACAGCCATGTTCCATATTCAAACGGTGCTATAAACGAGCATCCTTGTGTAGAATCATCTTTCATGTTGTTGCATTCTGTCATGATATAGACAGCATTTGAAGTATAATCATCTATAATACCACAAAAAGAAGCTGTATCAGTACCGCCACAGTAATCAGAACTTACAGAACCGACAAAAATCATATCGCTCTGGCTTGCTGACAATTGCCATTCAGGATGATTAGCAACTACTTCATCATCATTATAAACTTCTACATCATACCCTAATAATTCTAATCTTTCGCAAAAATCTTCATCATCATTTGTTATCATATCACATGACGAATGTGAATCTGCTCCAGATGTTATTAAAACAACATCTCTTGCCAAAGCAATTGGATTGATTAAAATAAAGGCTAATAAAAGTATTGCTATTATTTTACGCACTTTTTGCACCCCATACTTACTAAATAGTTCTAAAATATGATTTATAATAGTTGTGCCTCTGTTTATTTTCAATAAAAATAGATAAAAAAGAGGTTATGACAAAGTGCCTTCTATATCACTAAGATCATCTGATATATCAGATGTGGTGCCTTGAATATCTTCCTTGATATTGCCTGCCTCTTCTTCTGTATTTATATTACTTCCAACGTCTGTCATTCCCATGTTAAAAAACATAAAATAGACAGCAGCCAAAATAATCACAATGGCAAACATGACCATCCAAAAATTGATTTCTCCTTTCTCCATCTTACAGCGCCTCCAAAATTATATTTAGTATCTTATTCAGATTTTCTCTCAGGTTTTTAACACCTGTAACTATTTCTTCATATTTTTCATCAGTCATGCTGTTTGCATGCATTTTAAGTTTAAGTTTCAAATCGTTTATATCTGACAAAGTTTCTTCTGCAACATTTGAAGCCTGATACCATAATTCTGCCTTTTCATCTTCTCCGTAATCACTATAGTAATCTCCTAACATTTCTGTTTGAGCTGCTAAATTGTTAAATTTCATTCCCACAACTTCAAGCTTCAGTGCAATATCAATTAATTCTGATGGATTTACTTCATCTTTAGTTTTTACTGAAATACATTTTTGTAATTCAACTGAACATATTTCATTTTTAGTACATATTTCACCAAAACATCCTTCTTGTGGTACAACATCTTCTTCAGATTTTGATTCATATATACAGTCATCTGAACAACTTATGACCGTTTCCTTACCTATTTGAACTTTTGCTGATTCTATAGCTCCTGATTTACTTGGAGAAAAGATATCATATACAGCTATTCTATATGGATATACTATAGTTCTTTCTCCCAATTTTTTTAACTGCATTTGTTCGCCGTTAACTCTTAATGTTACAGCTGGAGTTGAACCAATTGTACCAACAGCTACCAGTTCAACTGTAAAAACATTTTCATCGTAAGTTATAATAACCGGAGTTTCTGTAGTTACTGTAGTCATTTCAGATGCTTCACATATATTATCTCCACATACAGTTTTTTTCAAAATACATGCACCGTTTGAACATCCGTCAGAACAAGTATGGTTTGTCCTTACCTTGTAATAATAATCATCTATGCCCATACATGTCCATTCAACAAGTGTATTTTTATCATTACAATAGTCAACACCTGTACTTACTTCACCGCCGAGCACTTCAGTAACCGTGCCTTTTGTATAATAATCCAAACCACCGTCAGAATCAACACAACTATTTTCTTCTACTTCAGGGGTGCAATCTTCTGGACAGTTTTCTATGTTTTCATTACCCATCTGAACAACAGCGCTGTCTACTGCGCCTGTTTTATTTGTCGCATATATCGACTTCATAGATATAATTGATCCGTCTGAAAGCACCTTTTCTGAATATTCCTTTATCTGCAGAAATTCTCCTTCTGCTGGCAACGTCTCACCTGTTACTTTAAGTGTTGCTGCTTTAGCGCTGCTAATAAAGCCTACAGCCACCAGTTCAACTGTATAACTGTTTAAAGAAACAGCTCCTTCTGTGGTTATAAGTACTTCTTTTGGAGCATCACATATTCCGTTTCCACAGATATTCTGTTCAGATTCAGTTCCATAAAGTTTCAAGTTGTCTGCTTTTCCACTAAAGCTCCAGCCACAACCACCAATTTGAATTTCAACTATTTCAACTGGCTTTGGTGATATCTGCATCAGATTTTCTGATTTAAAATGATACCATTCACCTAAAGGAGCTACATCATAATTCGTCTTTGAATAAATATTTTCCTTTTTTAAGAAACCCCTTTTCCATATTTGTCTATTTCCATTTTTATCTGTATAATATGCAACCAAATTAATAGGATATTCTCCTGTTTTTCTATCGTCTCCCTCACTCCATGAACCACTTCCTTCTAATGTATATGAAACTAGTTTAACATCACCTTCAAGATAAAGTGAATCATAATTACTAACATCAACAGTTCTAACCTGCTTTAAACCATAACATCCACCATCAGCTACTGAAGTATATCTACTAAAATTTAGAACTGTATGGTAAATATCCTTCATATTTACTGCTAAATAAACTTCATCTGAAACCTGTGTATTATGGTATTCTTCCCAATTATCAGTCCCGTCAGAAAAATCTCCATTTAAAATTAAATTATCACTTGGTTCTTGTATACATATTCCACCAGAACAAATAGGAAAATCATATGGACAGAATGTATCATTCATAGTTCCAACTGAACAAAGATTATCTACACACCTATACTCTCTTATTCTACTATGTGCGCTACCACCCGCTCCAATAAAACATTCATCTTGATAAGTACCTGTTGAATCAGTACATATTCCTGTTTGATAATAATTCACACCGCCGTCTGAATCTGTGCATTCAGATCCCAAAACTAATCCTGAAAAAAGGGAAACACTCAAAATTAAAACTAAACTTAATATAATTAACTTTTTCATATTCATATAATAAAAAAAAACACTTATAAATATAACTATTTTATTAGGCTTTTTTAATAATTCAGAACTATCAATGGACGATATGTACCCTGTTCATGATTCTGTTTTTGAAGACTAAAAACCTAAATTATTGCCTCTATCAAATACAGCGTTTCCCAGGGTATTTTCTTAGTAGAAACGATTTTTACTTTAAATCCGTTTTTTTCAAACCTTTCTATAATTCTTTCCAAACCAGAAAGAGAACTGAAAACCATCCAAACCTTTCCATTCTTTTCCAAAAAATTCTTTGAATCATCAATAAATTTAGATATAGTGCCAGAATCAGACCATGTTTCACTTCCTTTCTCACCATCAGAATCAGGAAGATAAGGAGCATTAAACATTATCAGGTCATATTTGCCTTTTACTTTGTCAAAAAGATCTGACTTGAAAACATCTATCTTAATTCCATTAAGCAAAGCATTCTTTTCAGCTAATTCAACAAAATCATTATTAATGTCAACCCCGGTAATTCTCCATCCTTTTTTTGAAGCAGCTATTGACAAAAATCCAGAACCAACACCAATCTCAAGAACATCCATTTTAGCTACTTTGCTTGACTGAATAGCGTCATATATCAAAAAAGAGTCTTCTCTAGGTTCATAAACTAAACCTTCTATCTTAAGCTTGATATTTCCATGCATCCACATAACTATTATATTTAGAGAAAAGATATATTAAACATGACCTGGCCAGCTTTTGACACTAACATTTTCCTAGCATTCCAAAGTCTATCAAATCCTTTTTTTGATTCAATATTCACAAACATGACTTTTTTAGGTCTTCCGTTTCTCTGGTTCATAATATCATTCTGGCTCTGGGCTAGAGGTGATACAAAAAAATCACTGATTTTATTCATAGGATTAACTTTTGATATTTTAATAGGACTTATTTTAAAAACAGCTATAAACAGGCCAAGGCCATATGAAGTCCTGGGATTGGAAGGGGTAATACCAAGTTATGGTCAGAGTTTTCCATCAACACATACTTCAACAGCATTTGTATCAGCAACTATTTTAGGAAAATTCTTTCATAGTGCAAGATGGATATTCTATACAATAGCCATCTTAGTTGGATTGTCTAGAATCTATTATGGTGTGCATTATCCATTAGACGTCATCGGTGGTTTGATACAGGGTATATTAATAGGTATATTTGTAGTTGATCATCTGCCTAATCTATTGATGAAATTTAAAAAGAGAAAATAACCACCCAGAGTGGTAAAAAATATTATTCTTGTTTATTAGTTAAAATCAACTATGAAAGGTATGGTAATTTCACCATTGTTAATAATACCTATAATTTTAATATCATTTCTTTTCATGCAGAATACAGACCTAATCAACCAAGAAATATCTTCATTTCATGTATCACAGTCTCAGACAAGCAAACTTTATCTTGATTATATGAAAAATAAAACAGAAACACAGTCTGATTTAACTTATCATATAGTCAGATCATCTCATCTAAACGAAACTGACTTCAGAAACTATATCACAAACTATTATCCAGCTTCAATATCATATAATGAAAACACAATCACAGCATATTTAGAATATG
>Ga0272442_10005963_pt1 | contig 16162 bp, 14 predicted proteins | sample SSMForm2O_FD_200262 | JGI IMG/M metagenome (GOLD analysis project Ga0272442, IMG submission 200262) | Marine sediment archaeal communities from Little Sippewissett salt marsh, Falmouth, MA, United States - SSM-Form-2O | ecosystem: Environmental > Aquatic > Marine > Wetlands > Sediment ...
GAAGTAGGAAGTCGATCCTTTTCCTGGCCTCCTGGGTTCCTAAGGGATTTAAAAGGCCCGCGGCCCAACTCGGCTGCAGTTTTTCTATCTAAGGAAACCAAGAAGCCGTGAGACGGCAACAGACCCGTTGTTATAAGGAGGTCAAAAATCCAGGGAGAGAGGCAAGGTCGCAGCTCTCATACAAAGGAGGAGGCAGTCTGTTCTTTTCCTGCTTTCCTGGCTTCCTCATAGTTGCAAAGGCCCCACCTTTCGAGGGGTAAATAGGTCTTACGTTCCACCGTTGTTGCAGTTGGGTGCCGGGATGGTGTAACGTCAATTTGGTATGAAGCGGAGTGTTTGTTCGGTGTTGTTGATCATTGCGCTGGGTTGTGCGGTCACCGCGTGGGGAAGCGGGGTTATCTACCGCGTCCCGCTGGTCGGTTCGATCAATCCGGTCAGCCGGGATCTCGTCTCCCGCGCCATCGCCCAGGCGGAAGAGGGGCAGGCGTCGCTTCTTCTCATCGAGCTCAACACGCCCGGCGGGTTGGGGGAATCGATGCGGGACATCGTCATGGCTGAACTGGGTGCTGCGATTCCGATCGTCGTCTTTGTCGGGCCGGCCGGTGCCCGCGCCGCCTCGGCAGGGGTGTTCGTCACCATGGCTGCCGATGTGGCGGCGATGGCGCCGGGGACGAACATCGGCGCCGCTCACCCGGTCAACCTGTTGGGCGGCGGCGAAGAACAGGATGAAACCATGTCCGAAAAGGCGGTCAACGATTCCGTGGCGTTCGCCAAATCGATCGCCGAGGAGCGGGGTCGGAACGTGGAATGGGCGGAGCAGGCGGTGCGCGAGTCGAGTTCCCTGACCGCTTCAGAGGCCCTCGCCGAGAATGTCATCGATCTGGTCGTCGCCGACCGGGACGAGCTGCTCGAACGCCTCGACGGCTATGTCCTTCCCGATGGCCGTGTCCTTGCGACCGCCGGGCTCGCGGTGCAGGAGATCCGGCCGAGCCTGCGCGAGCGTCTCCTCGGATACCTCGCCGATCCCAACCTAGTGTACATCCTGTTTATCATCGGCCTGTACGGGTTAATCTACGAGTTCTTCCACCCGGGGATCGGCTTCGGCCTCGCCGCCGGCGGCGTCTGTCTCGCCTTGGCGCTGCTCGGGCTGCAGATCCTGCCGGTGAACATCGTCGGCATCGTCCTGGTCCTGTTCGGGGTGGTGCTGATGGTCCTCGACGCGTTTACCCCGACCAACGGTATCCTCACCACCGGCGGGGTAATTGCCCTGCTGGTCGGCTCGTTCACGCTGTTCAACATCCCCAGCCGCACGATCGGCCTCTCCTGGTCCACAATCTTCATCACCGTGGGCACGATGACGGCGCTGTTCGTGTTCGTCATCTCCAAAGGGCTTCTCGCCCAGCGCAGACGGCCGGTCACCGGGGCGATCGGGATGGTCGGGGCAATCGGGAGCGCCCGCACGGATCTCGACCCCGACGGAAAGATCGTCGTCAAAGGGGAGTTCTGGGATGCCCGCTCACTCGAAGGATCCATCCACGCCGGGGATCGGGTGATGGTCGAGCGGTTGGAAGGCCGTCGTCTCTTCGTGCGTCGACTGCGATGAACCTCCGCGTCGTGCGCGGCGCGGCCGGCGCCAAAAGCCTCCTACAGTCACCCGGACCGATCGTGATGATCGATGCCCTTCGCATGAGCGCCACGGTGATCGTCGCTCTTCACCTGGGGATGGAGGTGATCCCCGTCGCCACAGTGAAGGAAGCCGAGGTAATCAGGACCACCGGCGGTCTCACCGCCGGAGAACGCGGGGGAAAGAAGCTCCCCAAACTCGATTACGGCAATTCGCCGACCGAGCTTCTCTCCGCTGGAGGTCGCAGCGGTGCCCTCAGCGGAAAGGCCCTCGCGCTGACCACCAGCAACGGGATTCCCGCGCTCCTCGCGGTCGCCGGGCATCGCGGCGCCGTGTTCGTCGGCTCACCGCTCAATCTCTTCGCCCTGGCCGCGCGAATCGGCGATGAGAGTCCGGATGCGTTGTCGCTGCTCATCGCCGAGGCTGACGAAACAACAGCGCAAGAGGACGCCATGACCGCCGCGCTGCTGCTGGAGCGCCTCGATCACCCAATTCCGCCCGAATTGCCTGTTCCCGTTCGGGATGAGGACGTAGAGCGTTTCTTCCTTGACACCGCGTCCGGGAAGAAGCTCGCCGCCCTCGGATACGAGCAGGATGTCCGTCTGTGCGCCGGCGTCGATCGTTACCCGATCGTCCCGGTGTTCAGTGAAGGCCGCGTCGCGGTGTCGTTTTAAAGAGAATCGTGTGGGTTGTATACTGCGGAAAGCGTTTCACGTTCCTCCTAATGAGGGGGAAGGAGGAGATCGATGAAGCAACTCGCTATTTCCGCCGCGGTCATCGTGCTGATCGGACTTCTGGCCACGGTGTTGGCGGTGTTGTGGCAGATCAATCGCGACGGGGTCACGGTGAACCTTTCCGGCCAGGTCAACCTGGCCGACGCCGCCGGGGTGGCGGGGGAGGTGAACCTGGTGATGTCGGAACCGGTGAGTCTGATCGCCACCGGTCCGCAAGAGACACCGATTCCGGCCAATCTGTCCGTAGTGCCTTGCCCGCAATGCGGCGGGAACATGCTGCCGATCCGCTGGAACCTGCTCAACGGAGAGATCCAATGGCGCTGCCTGGAATGCGGGTTCTCCACCAAGCAGGCACCGACTGCCAACCAATGACGCGGACCCGTCTCCGGCGATCTTTCACTGGCCGGGGAGGCACGATCGTCCCGCCGGATGCTATGTTGGACTTGTGCGCCGGGATGCCGCCCAGAACAGGCGGCCGATCCCAGCATGTGAGAGCAGGCCCAAGAATAGAAGCGCAATGTAGGGATATCCGATGACAGCGCCGAGGAAGAGCCCGAACAGGCGGAGATCGCGCTTGATCAGCTTCGTCCAGATTCCGACAGGGATGCTCTTCCCGTAGCGCAGGGCGTATTCCTTCTTGGTGTAACTTGCGAGGAGAAACCCGGTCAGGGCAACCATTCCGCCCAAGAACACCCACGGCGACGGGTGGCCTCGCCAGAAGCCGACAGTGATCCCAGCGGCGAGCGCCGCGTCGCCGTATCGGTCAAGGAGGGTATCGAGCCAGGCGCCGAAGCGGCTTGTCCCAAACGTCAATCGGGCGATCTCGCCGTCACAGCCATCCAGAATGGAGCCGAGCTGGACGCACACCCCCGCAATAAGAGCCGCCGCATACCCTGTGATGACGAACAGGATCGCACCGAGAAGAACCACGAGGAAGCCCGCCACACTGATGGCAGTGGGGCTGAGGCGGGCCGTGGCAGGGCGTGCGAGCAGCCGCGCCGAGATTCGGACGGAAAGACGGCGATTGAGCCACTTGGCGACGAATCCATCCTCATCGGTCTTCACGGCCTGTCTGAGAAGGGCCTTCCGCCCGTGTTTCAAGGCCTTCGGCGTGTCGACATCGAGCCAAAACCGCTGTCCGAGTGGCACCGCCCTCATCTTTCCCTGCTCGGCCAGGCGGGCAATGCCGCCGCTGAGCGATCCGTCTCCCGCTCTTTGTGCTCCCTTTAGGGCGTCGAACAACAGCGGGCGACAGAGGAACACGCCGGTATCGATGCCGTTGTAGGGTTTAAGTCCCTTCCCGATCGCGGTGATGTGTCCTTCAAAAACGTGTACGCGGGTGGCATCTTGACGGTCGAAGACCAAATCGACGCGATGATCCACTAGAAGGTAGCAGGCCTCCTCGTCCACTCCTTCCTCGATCACACGAGACACGGCAGACGGTTCGACAAGATGATCGCCCATGAGAACAAGAAAGGACGACGCAAGATACGGAGCGCAGGCAAGCACCGAGGTGCCGTTGCCCTCCGGCCAGCTGGGATTCTCCACTGCCCGGATAGAGATGTCGTAGTGCCTCTGCCACTCGGGAAAACGGAGTTGTATCTCCTCCCGGCGAAAGCCAACGACGACGAGGACCTCTCGTACACCGGCCGCTCTGCAGGACAGAATGACCCGCTCAAGAAGGGTCAAACCCAACAACGGGACGAGCGGCTTGGGAGGATGGCTCTCTCCTCCCGAAAGCCGTTCGCCCCGGCCGGCGGCGAGGATGACCGCCGGCGGGTTTTGGTTGACCACGTTCCTAGTTATCAGCGTAGGCCGCCGCCGTGAATAGCGGCTCTTCAACCCCCAGGGCGTACTGCCGCAGCATCTCCCTGGCTACGGAGTCCTCGTACTGCACCACCGGCGATTTGAACAGATACGCACTCGCCTCGATGATCGGCCCGGCAAGGCCACGATCGAGGGCGACCTTCGCCGCCCTGACTGCATCCGTGATGACCCCGGCGGAGTTCGGGGAATCCTCGACAGCAAGGCGCACCTCGATGTCCATCGGAACGCCGCCGAACTGCTCCGCCTCGATCCGGAGGAAACAGAGCTTGCGATCGTTCAACCACGGCACGTAGTCGCTCGGGCCGACGTAGATGCTCCGCGGATCGATGCCGTCCTCGCCCATCTGGCTCGTGACGGATTGTGTCTTGCTGATCCTTTTGCTGACTAAGCGGTTACGATCGAGCATGTTCAAAAAGTCGGTGTTCCCTCCGACGTTCAGTTGGTAGGTTCGCTTGACCGGCTGACCGCGGTCCTCGAACAGGCGGGTTAATACACGGTGAACGATCGTTGCTCCCACTTGCGATTTGATGTCGTCCCCCAAAATCGGAAGGCCCGCCTTCCGGAAGCGTTCACCGTAGGTTTTGGAGAGGAAGACCGGCATGGCGTTCACGAGCGCACAGCCTGCCGCGATTGCACAGTCGGCATAGAAGACCGCGTTTTTCTCGCTTCCCACCGGCAGGTAATTGATGACCACATCCACGCGTTTCTTGCGTAGGGTCTCCACAATCGCTTCCTTCGCCTCCTGACCATCGGCGTACACGTTTTTAAGCGGTTTGAACCGCTGGGCCTCGGCGTACTGCTTGTTGTGAGCGGCGATGCTGTCGATGATATAGCCTATCTGAACCGGGCAGCCCAGATGCGGAATCTCGCGTTGAAAAACCGTGGTGCAGTTCGGTGGGGAAAAGACCGCCTGTGAGAGATCCAAGCCGACTTTTCTGGCATCCACGTCGAATGCTGCAACATATCGAATATGATGGGGGTAGTAGCCCCCGAAATTCTGGGTGATCAAACCGGGAATGTCAGCCTCTGGATCGGCATAATAGAAGCGTCCTTGGACAAGAGAGCTGGCACAGTTACCGACTCCGATGATTGCGGCCCTGATCTCTTTCATCGTTTGCCTCCTTCCTGCCGGGCAGACTGTGAAACAGTGCTGTCCAGGTCTCTAGAGAACAGGCTTTTCCTCCAAATTACCCGCGCCTGCTTTGCGAGTCGTTATTGGAGAACCGACTTCGGATGCTGAATGTCACCGGATCACTCTTAAGGAAAGGCGAAGATGCGTCGGATTACAAGGAGACTGGGGCGGTTACAAATGGCGATAATGGCGCCTTTGGTCGTGTCCATTCGTTCACCTCCTGTCTACTTTTGATGAATCCATTCGATCCTCCCCTGTTGGCATGAGCAACAGGATTCACATACAGCCGGCTATTAAGAAGTTGTTTTGCGTTACAGCGGCCCTCTGAAAGGCGCAATCACAAACACCTCAAGGCGCCTGGTCGCTGTACAGAGTGGTGAGCGTAGCCTGCGTAGTTGTCGAAGGGCGTTCACCCGAGGGTCAAAATATTTGTGCATACGAGCCCCTCCCGTATTTAGGGGTAATGCACAATACATATTAACGACAAACGAGAGAAGAGTCAAGTAAACGGATTGCCTCACCGGAAAGGTCCTAAATCAGTTCGTTATGGGCCGTTCTCGTACCAAAGGTGAACCGGGTGCCCATCATTATGAGAGTCATCCGGCAAGGCTCTCTTCACACGATTTGCGGGCCAGAAAAGCGCTAAGAGACCGCGACGCTCGGACACAGTTTAACCCAACTCCTCTCTTCGACGCTTCAAACGTGGCTTGGCCTTCCTTGACGGACGGGAAACGCGCGGGTCGAGGCGATCGCGCAGTCCGTCGCCGAGAAGATTGAATCCCAGGATCGAAAGAGCAATAGCGATACCGGGAAAGACGGCAAGCCACGGATCCAGGGATAAGAAGGAACGTGCTTCGTAGATCATCCTTCCCCAAGAGGCATGGGGTGGTTGCACCCCCAGGCCGAGATAGCTGAGTCCGGCATCGGCCAGGATTGCCGTCCCCAGGCTCACCGTTCCCTGTATGACCAGAGGAGTGATTAGGTGGGGAAGAAGGTGAACAAAGACAATCCAACCGGTACTTGCACCACTCGCGCACGCCGCCATGACGAAATCCTCCTCTTTGAGCGACAGCAGGTTGCCCCGCACAAGCCGCGCGAAGATGGGAATGTTGGCCACAGCGATAGCGATCATGCTGTTGCGCATCCCCGGCCCAAAGATACTGGCAACGAGAATCGCCAGGAGGATAATGGGAAACCCCATTACAAAGTCAATAACCCGCATCACAAACTCATCAACCCATCGGCCGAAGCTACCGGCGATCATCCCCAGAGCCGTCCCCCCTGCAGCCCCCAGCCCCACGGCGAGCAGTCCAACAAAGAGCGAATACCCTGCGCCTTGCATCAGTCGACTGAGGGTGTCTCTCCCCAGGTGATCGGTCCCCAGCGGATGAGCCAAGGAGGGGGCCAGGAGCCGGGAGGCGATCTCTTGGCGCGCGGGACGGTAAGGGGTGTAAAACTGCCCGATCAATGCAAGAAGGAGCACACCTGCGACGATGCCGGCCCCCAATGCCAAACTGATGTTGCCGCTGTGTTTCATTTCAGTTCACCGGTAGCGGATGCGGGGGTCGAGTAATCCGTAGATGACGTCCACGAAAAAGTTCATCGCTGCAATCAGGACGGCGACGATCACGGTGATCCCTTGTACAAGCGGAAGGTCACGGGCCCCGATTGCCTGGAAGACAAGCCTCCCCACCCCCGGAAGCTGGAAGACATTCTCGATGATGATACTTCCCGCAATCAGTTGTGCCACCAGCAGCCCGCTTAGAGTGGCAAGGTCGATCAGCGCGTTTTTCATCGCGTGCTTGAACAGCACGCACCCCTCCGCCAGCCCCTTGGCTCGCGCCGCGGTGATGTAGCGCTCATTGAGAACCTCAAGGAACGAAGCGCGGGTCAAGCGACCGAGGACGGCCACCCGGGGCATCGCCAGCGCGACGGCCGGAAGAAGGAGCGCGACGATCGCCATACGCACTGTCCCCCAACCGGGGAACCCTCCGGCGGGAGTCCAGTGGAGGCGCACCGAAAAGAGCAGGATGAGCAGGATGCCGGCCCAGAATTCGGGAACGATTATCCCGATCTGCATCAGAAAACGACCGACGTAGTCCCCTACGCGATTATGCCGGGTGGCCGTGAAAACGCCAAGCGGTATTGACAGCGCAACCGTCAGCGCCATCGCCATCCCGGCCAAAGGCAGCGTGAGCGCAAGGCGAGAGCCGACAAGGGCCGAGATCGGAAGCTCGTGATGAAGAGAGATGCCGAGATCACCGCGCAGCGCGCCTGCCAGCCAGTCCACGTAGCGCAGCACAACCGGACGATCGAGCCCAAGCCGCGATCGTGTCGCCTCATAGACCGCCGGATCGGCATCGAGTCCCAGCACAATCTGCGCCGGATCACCTGGAATGACGTTCAGAAAAGCGAACACCGCGATGGAGATCAAAAGCAGTGTTCCGGCAAGTCCGATGATCCGTCTCCCCAGGTACGCTGCCACCCTCCCTCCTTCGCGATCAGATGGATCACCGATCCTGATGCGATTATACTCTCTTTTGCGACCGTACCGGCGGGTATTGAAGTCGAAGATCACTCCTGTCTGTTTAAGGTCGAACGCCTGCGTAAAACAGGAAAGCGATCAAACCCGCTGTTGGGCCGCAATCGTGGACGCAACGCGTGCGCATCGCTCACCCTTGACACGGAGGCAAAGAGCGGGTAAATTTATTAGCAGGCTCTGGGCAAGAGTGCTAATCACACCGCGAAAGAGGAGGCTGCAAGATGAAGATAAAACCGTTAGGAAACAGGGTCTTGGCAAAGAAGATCGAAGAGGAAGAGGAGCGAAAGACTTCGGGAGGGATTGTCCTTCCCGAGAGCGCAAAAAGCGACAAAGTCGTACGCGCGAAGGTTACGGCCGTGGGAACGAACGAGAAAATCGAGGTAAAGAAAGGGGACGAGATAATCGTCTCCAGCTTTGCCGGGACAGAGATGGAGCTCGGCGAGGACAAGCTCCTTCTGGTTAAGGCCAGCGACATACTCGCGGTCATCGAATAGCGAAGACAAAGGGGGATAACCAAGATGGCAAAAGAAGTCATATTCGGCGAGGAAGCCCGTCGTCGAATGAAGGCAGGAATCGACAAACTGACCGATGCGGTCCGAATTACGCTCGGTCCGCGGGGCCGCAATGTGATCCTGGCCAAGAAGTTCGGCAGTCCCGACATCACCAACGATGGGGTGACAATCGCCCAGGAACAGGAATACAAGGACGAATTCGAGAACATGGGTGCGCAGCTGGTGAAAGAAGTTGCGTCGAAGACAAACGATATCGCCGGAGACGGGACGACCACCGCAACCATCCTCGCTCACTCGATGATCGAGGAAGGGTTCAAGAACCTCGCCGCCGGGGCGAATCCGATGGAGCTCAAGCGGGGATTGGAAAAGGGCGCCGACAAGGTCGTCGAGTCCTTGAAAAAGCAATCCCGCGCGCTTAAGTCCAAGGAGGAGACTGCCCAAGTGGCAACCATCTCCGCCAACGATGAGTCGATCGGCAAGATCATCGCCGATGCGATGGAAGCGGTCGGGGAGGATGGGGTCATCACCGTCGAGGACTCGGACACCATCGAGACCTACTACGATGTCGTCGAAGGGATGCAGTTCGACCGAGAGTACATCTCTCCCTACTTCGTGACCGATCCCAAAAAGATGGAAGTCCTCCTCGAAAAGCCCCACATCCTGATCACGGACCAGGAGCTCAAGAACGCAGCCGATCTCGTCCCGATGCTCGAACGCGTTGCGCAGAGCGGCAAACCGGTGCTCGTCATCGCCAAGGACGTCACCGGAGAGGCCCTCACCACCCTCGTTTTGAACAAGCTTAAGGGGACACTGACAAGTTGTGCAGTGAAGGCTCCCGGTTTCGGGGATCGCCGCAAGGCCATGCTCGAGGACATCGCCGTGCTCACGGGCGCCACAGTGATCGCCGAAGACGCCGGCATGCAGATCAAGGACACGACGCTTGATATGCTCGGACATGCGGAGACGGTGAAGGTCGACTCCGATAACACGACGATCATCGGTGGAGCCGGCTCGGAGGACGCGATCAAGGGACGGATCGAGCAGATCGATGCCCAAATCGAGACGACGGACTCCGACTACGACCGTGAAAAACTGGAGGAACGGAAGGCCAAGCTCGCCGGCGGAGTGGCCGTGATTAAAGTCGGCGCCCCCACCGAGACCGAGCTGTCCGAGAAGAAACACCGCATGGAGGACGCACTCGAAGCCACCAAGGCGGCTGTCGACGAGGGCATTCTTCCGGGCGGTGGCGTTGCCCTGATTGCTGGTGCGAAGGCACTGGATAACCTTAAGCTGAAGGGCGATGAAGCCGTTGGAGTGAGAATTCTCCACCGCGCTCTGGAGGCGCCGTTGCGCCAATTGTCGAACAACGCCGGGTTTGAGGGAGCGATCGTGGTGGAACGCGTCCGGGAAGAAAATCCGGGAATCGGATTCGACGTTGCGGCGGAAGAGTACCGCGACATGTTCGAGGCCGGGATCATCGACCCGACCAAGGTAACCCGATCGGCACTGCAGAATGCGGTCTCGATTGCAGGGATGCTACTAACGACCGACGCCTTAGTCGCAGAGATCAAGGAAGAGGAGAACGCGCCAGCGATGCCTCAACCGCCGATGCCCTACTAGTCAGAGACTTGTCTACCCCCCTTTTGCCCGGCTATGATCGGGCACTAAGGGGGGTTTTCTTTTGCGAAAGCGGCGGAAGATAGGCCTTGTACTCGGTGGTGGCGGAGCCCGTGGGTTTGCCCACCTCGGTGTGCTGATTGCGCTGGAAGAACACGACATCCTTCCGGATTTGATTGTGGGGACCAGCATGGGGGCGGCGATGGGAGCCGCCAAGGCTCTGGGAATGGATCTTGACAAGCTCGCTCGGCTCCTCTCTCACCTCGACCTAAACGACCTGCTGCAGGTCTCCGACAACACCATGCGCGAAGTCCAGCGCGCCATCGCTCGGGGGATGGTGGAGTACGTCCGCGGCACGAGTTGGCGCAAGGAGACCACCCCGGAGAATCTCGCCCGCATGTACGAGCTGTTTTCGCTGCTGACGGCAAAGAAGAGCTTCTCCGATGTTCAGATTCCATTCGCCGCCGTCGCTGCGGATGTCGAATCCGGCGAGCGCATCGTGTTGAAGCAGGGGAAACTCTATCAAGCGGTCACCGCCAGTGCCGCCGTCCCGGGTATCTTTGCACCGGTCGACCACTCCGGTCGCTACCTGATCGACGGAGGCGTGATCGAGAAGGTCCCGGCCGGGGTGGCAATCGACATGGGAGCCGACACCGTAATCGCCGTCGATACCGGTGCGCAACTTGCACGCCGCGTCGACAGCAGTTTTGACGTGCTCTTCCAATCGCAACGCATTACGTCACAGGAGCTGACTTCGGCGCAGGTTGAGAGCGCGCGCAAACGGCTCGACGGCCGTCTTATCCTCCTTCAGCCCGACGTGACTTCGATCACCCTATTCGCCTTCGAGCGACTCCCCGAAGCCGTCCAGGCAGGCAAGGAGGAGGCTCTTGCCCGTATGGCCGAAATCAAGCGGTTGTGCGGAATCCGCGAGTCTTGGACTAGGATTCGCTAACGGCGGAGAAAACCGGACTTTTTGCCTCTCCGACGAGACCATCGCCGTCGGTTGCAGTTATCCTCAGCTGATAAGACGTGCCATCGTGTAGTGCCGTCGGATGCCACGTATACGCCCCACTGTTCGCCAATCCCTCGGCAAGCGGTTCCCAGAAGATCCCCCCATCGGTTGACAGATAGATGTCTATCCTCAATCCCTCGGCAGGACCGTTGGGATCGACCGCCGACCAGATGACGCTGCCTTGTGCCCACTCATCCGCGGTTTCTGCAGGTGAAATGAGGATCACAACAGGCACGGTCTCTGCAATAACGGATGCTGAGTTCTTCGCTCCGGGAGTGCCATTGAGTGGCTCCCCGTCCGCGCCGCTGCCGCAGCGGATCACCCCGTTGTTGCTCTCCCAGTTCTCGGAGACATCGGCGCCGGTAGGATCCACGCGTTCCATGCTGGTATAGGGACACTCCACTCCGGACGCGCAGCCCGCGGCCCATCCCTCCTGATCCGCGTTTGCAGTATCGACTTCGACACCGCTTGCATCGATCAGCCGCAACACCGTGCCGGTATTGGTAAGGTTCCCGACGTAGATTAGATCCGCCTCGATATCGGATACGGTTGCATCGTCTGAGCGTTCCAGAAGAAAGTAATCGCCCGATTCCACCGCGGTCTGCCGAACCTCTCTGGTGCCCCCATCGGGCCCTCCGAGATGGATCACCGTGGTCGCAAAGACAAGCGTCCAGCCGGCAAGATCGATCCGTTCGTCCGACACGTTGACCAGCTCGATCCACTCATCGGCACTGTTCGCCGCGCTCCCGGCCCACGCTATCTCGTTGATGACCAACGTCCTTCCGATTGCCGTTGACCCCGCAAGCAAAATGAGCAGGACTCCCACCACCCCTGTAACCTTAAATCGTCTTACCGCCATCTTCTCCTCCTTTTTACATGTTTTGTCTTTTCAGCTTTCTGCTGACATTGTCCTGACCTATAACGTAGGATACTGTGATACTACTTCAATGTCAACCCCGAGGAAGAATTCGCCAACCCAGCACGAACGACAACACAATCGATGCGGCCTGATCTCTTCGTGTGGCCGGTAATCGGCGAAACGAAAATTGCCAAGATGCCCCACAACGCTTACACTTCCAAAAATCATCGGGTGAAAAAGGGGGTTACAGCGGCGTGCGCTGCATCTGAGGGAAGATGAACACATTACTGGCCATAGGGATAGTGATCTCCTCCGGCTTTGTGTTCGGAGAAGTAGCACAAAAACTTGGCCTACCACGGGTTACCGGGTACATCCTCGCGGGTGTGCTGCTCAATCCAGGGGTCTTTCACATCGTTCCGGCTAACTTTGTGCAAGCAACCGACCCGGTCACCAACATTGCTCTTGCCGTACTGACTTTCGCTGTCGGCGGCACCCTCGCCCTTGCCCCCTTGCGGGAACTCGGGAAAGGGATCGCCTTCATTGCTGTGGGTGAGGCCGAGCTGGCGGCACTGGTCGTCACCTTGGGCACACTGGCCACTCTGCCGTTTCTCGTCCGCATAGAAAACGCAACCTACCTCGCGACGTACCTTCCTCTCTCGCTGCTTTTAGGGTCGCTCGCCTCGCCGACCGATCCGTCGGCAACCCTTGCCGTCATGCATCAGTACAAGGCAAAGGGCCCGGTGTCATTCAGCATCATGGCATCCGCGGCTCTCGACGATGCGTTCGGACTGGTGAACTTCAGCATCGCGATGGTGCTCGCGGCCATCCTCACGGCGCACGTGTCCCTGCACACGTCGTCTCTCGCCGCACCATTTATTGGCATCGGCGGTGCTATCCTGCTTGGAATCCTGCTGGGCATCGTATTTCACGCGGTGTCACGGATCATTCATGGCGAACAGGAGGGGTTGTTCATTGTCCTCATCCTCGCCGTTCTTACACTGTGCTACGGTATTGCCACTCTGCTTGGCCTGGATCAACTCCTGGCGACGATGAGCGTCGGAGTTACCGTGGTCAATTTCGGGCACGAACGGGACAAGATCTTCCGACTCGTCGAGGCCTACGCCGAGCCACTCGTGTTCGTTCTGTTTTTCACCATCAGCGGGATGTATCTGGATTTTCAGGTTCTATTCAGGTTCCTCCCCGTCGTCCTCCTCTTCGTCGTCTTCCGCTCAATCGGAAAGCTAGCGGGTGCTTATGCCGGCGCCTCACTCGCGCGCGCCACCCGCTCCGTGCGGCGCTACACGGGTTGGGGATTGATCCCTCAGGGAGGGATTGTGATCGGGCTGGCCTTGGTGATGAAACAGGATCCTGCACTCGCTTCCCTCAGCAGTGTTTTACTCAACGTGATCATCGGTGCAACGGTCATCCACGAGCTGATCGGCCCACTGACCGCCAAGTTGGCCCTTCACAAAGCCGGGGAGCTGTTCGAGCAGACGACCTCCGGAGAGGAATCGGAATGACCGAGTTTTGACCGCATGGTCAGGCCAAGCCGTGTTTCGTGCCGCTTGCGGGTATCATGTAAAGGGAGGACTGCATCTGTGGGAACCCGAAGACTGTACGGGTTAGTGACTGCGGTGTTCATTGCGGCTGTGAGCCACGCCGCCTGTTTGGGAAGCGGTCTTCCCCTGCCCCCGCCGAACGGGGTTCCTCACTACGACATCGCCCTGGAGATTGATTTCGCGGCGGGAACATTCCGCGGCACGGAGACGATCGACTACCTCAACACGACCGGTGTGCGCCTTGAAGAGCTCTTCTTGAGACTCTATCCGAATGCCCCGGCGATCTACGGCAACGGAGTTCTCAACGTGGATGCGACGGAAGTAGGCGGAAAACCCGTTGAGACGAGGACCTTTGTGGATCACACGGCTCTGTGGGTTCCTCTCCCCTCGCCGCTCGAGCAAGGACAGCGGCTGTCGCTGAAGATCGATTTCAACGGCCGAACGGCCACATGGGGCAAAGACGCCCGCACATCGGCGGGATACGGGATCTACGCGTCGTCCTCTCGAGCGATGGCGTTGGCCTCCTTCTATCCGATACTCGCTGTTTACGATGACGAAGGCTGGAACATCGATCCGATCGCCGAAATAGGCGACGCCGTTTTCAGCGAAGCGGCCTCATACACGGTGAGCGTAACAGCGGATTCCGGACTTGACATCTTCACCTCCGGACAAGACACCGATCAATGGGACAAAGACGGGCGGCGCACCCACCGATTCAGTGGACGGGGGATGCGCGATTTCGTCATCGTCGTTGGGGACGGATACACAGTACGACGCGAGAGGATGGACGGTGTGCTCCTTCGCACCGCCTTCTTTCCCCAACACGGCCGTGCGAGCGAGATCGCGATGGCTCGGGCCAGAATGGCGATCGATCTGTATCAACAGATCTTCGGACCTTTTGCCTTCCACGAACTCGACCTGGTCGAGGTTCCGCTGGTGAGGGCAGCGGGGGTGGAATACCCGGGGTTGCTTCTCATCGCCGAGGACTATTGCGAGCGCTCACCCGACACGTTTTTTGACATCATTGTCGCCCACGAAATCGCACATCAATGGTGGTACGCAGTGGTTGGCAGCGACGTCATCGAAGAGCCGTGGCTCGACGAGGCCCTTGCCACCTACTCGTCTTTTCTCTTTCTCGAAGCGGCATACGGCACCGCCGTGGCGCAACGAACGCTGGAGGAATGGAAGACCTCGTATCAATTGGCCCGCGCACGCTATCCCAAGCTATCTGTCGCGTCGTCCTTGCATGACTTTCCCGATTCTGCTTCCTACAGTTCGATTGTGTACAGCGGCGGCGCGACCTTCCTCGATGACGTGCGCAGCAACATCGGCGGAATGAATTTCCTCGACGCCCTTGGCGAGTACTACCGCGATTTCGCATTCCAGATCGGTCGCGGCCCGGATTTGCTGGCGCACTTCGAGAAAGCCTGCGCCTGCGACCTTTCTGAGATCTTCGCTGAGTATTTGAAGCCGTAGGATCGGATCTCATCCCAGTTGTCAAGCGGCGAAACTTTCCCGCTTAGTTCGTGTATCTTTGGACGATCCACCAAAAAATAAGGAGGCTTTCGATGAGACGTCGATACAAACTTGCGGGTGTGCTTGTTGGTCTCCTGCTGATCGCCGTTGTCGGCGCAGTGCCCTCGCTTTGTAGCGAGTCCGAGCTTCTGAAATCCCACTATTACCTGCTGTTGATCGGAGCGATGGATGTCCCGCTTGAATCGCTCATTCAAAGCGCAAAGGAAAGAGAACTTGCGATCATTGTACTGAGCGACGAACAGGTGGCATCCTATCGGGGAAGCGATCTCACCGATGAGGGCGAAGAGATCCTCCTCGATGCCGATGCTCTGCTTTACGTAGACAAAAGCCGGTTTCTTCTGCGGATTAAAGGAGCGGATCTCGATTATGTTGTGCGCCCGGCCGAAGTCGGCTACACGCTTCTTCTCAGCCCTCACCGAGATCTCCCACAAGGAGACACACTCCTTGCCGTACTTTCCGAATTACAGCAGATCGGTATCGTCGGTGGCGACATTCAAATGGAATGGGAAGGGGCGCTGCCCAAAGAAACGGACAAGTCGCCGCAGCCTCCCGACGGTGTGGCGATCGACTCCGATCTGTACGCGCTGGCGATGGCGGAGGATTGGTTCGCAACTGCCGCCTCCCAAGGCCTGTCACGGGTGGGGCTGTCCGTGGAGGTGGTCGCGGAGAAGCTCCCCGGTGCCGCGATTCCCGAGGCGTTCCAAGACGCTGTCGTGAGCGAGACCGAGGAGCTCGTCAAGCTGCTCGTTCCCATCCACCTTTTGGTGGAACTGGCACGGGCCGAGACGATCGACTACGTCAGGCCCCCCTATCAACCGCACCCCGCTGCTCCCTAGCGAATTGGAGGCATCATGAAGCGACTCGTTTTGCTGGTGATATTGCTTATGGTATCGCTGTCGATACCGCTCGGTGCCCAGTCGACGCTCAACGTCGGCATCGATCAAACAACGCGCGCATCGTGGACAGAGATCGCCGCTGAGTTTCAAGGCAGGACCGGAGTGCGGGTCTCGTTTCGTCCGTATCCGCAAGCCAACTTTGCGCAGCTGAATGTCATTCAACAATTCCTGCGCACCGAGAAGCTACATCTGGTTATGATCCACGAAGGGTGGACAGCGCTTGTTCAGTCGTACCTGGCCGACCTGAAGGAATACGAGTCGCGCTTCAAGCACGCGGCTCTCTCAACGGTCCATTCCGGCACCAAGCTTGTT
>Ga0272442_10005965_pt1 | contig 16157 bp, 13 predicted proteins | sample SSMForm2O_FD_200262 | JGI IMG/M metagenome (GOLD analysis project Ga0272442, IMG submission 200262) | Marine sediment archaeal communities from Little Sippewissett salt marsh, Falmouth, MA, United States - SSM-Form-2O | ecosystem: Environmental > Aquatic > Marine > Wetlands > Sediment ...
CGGCAAGGACAATTATTACGGATGGGGTCGCGTGAATGCACGAGCGGCACTGGACATGATCTTAGCTAAGCGGGCGGACCTGAACGACGACTGGAAAGTGGATGACGCGGATGTGGCCCTTTTTGATGAACTCCGCACGACCAACGATCCCGTAGCTGACATCGGTCCCGCCCCACGGCCGGATGGCGTGATCGATGAGCGAGACCTCGACCTACTGATGCAATACTGGGGCACGGAAATTCCCAAAATGCCTGGATCATCTGAGCCGGGCCTCATCGTTCAATGGGCGCTCGACGAGACCGAAGGGTCTATCGCTCATGGGAGCTACGATATTTACGGCGACGCCCCCTATCCCAGCAACGTGCACGGAGGCGCCGTCTGGCAGCCGGAAAGCGGCATTGCAGGCGGCGCCCTCCTTCTTGACGGAGTGGATGATTATATCGGCACACCGGCCATTCTCGATCCTACGGCGGGTGATTTTAGCGTATTCCTCTGGATCAAAGGCGGCGCACCCGGCCAGGCCATCGTCTCTCAGGAAGGCGGCGCAAACTGGCTAATGGCCGATCCGACCGATGGGGCGCTGAGAACGAACCTTCGAACACCGGAAGTGACCGGCCGGAACGCCAAGCCGGCGGGACCTCCGCTGATCTGTTCAACTGTTGTGACTGACGGAGATTGGCATCGAGTTGGCTTGGTCAGGAACGGAAACGACAGGATTCTCTACGTGGACGATACTGAAGTAGCTCACGATACGGCTGAACCTATAGAATCCGCAGAAGGCGGTCTCTACATCGGCGCCGCAAGCGCTCTGGAACCGGACAGCTTCTTCTCCGGCCTGATCGACGATATCTGCATCTACAACCGGGCTGTTAAGCCTTAGAAAGAAACGAGATCACCCAATATCGTAAAGGGCTGGCAAGTCAAATCTTGCCAGCTCTTACTTTATGGTTACGACAACTCCTTCTTAATAACGAGCTACGGGGACTGGATATGGTCGATGGCGAACTTGGCCCGCACCTTTTCGAGCATTTGCGCTCTTTTCTTTATTCTCCAAACCAACACCGAAATAGGTTCTCGCTTTCGATCTTTGAATGTGATAATGATCCGCCCGAAACCCATGAGCCGTTCGAGAAAATCGCTGGTATCGATCCGGCTGTTGTAATCTTCCCGGCCGATCTGCTCGCCGGATTCGGTCGGGCCTTCCTGCAGGTTCATGTAATTGGGCGTGATCGTCATGTAGTAGAACAGCCCTTTGAACCAGGAAACGAAAATCGTCAACAAACCGATGAGTCCGATCAGCAGGAAGCCGGTCGCGTTGATACTCAAAGCCAGATGCTTGAAGAGCCTGAAGAACCCCCCCACCCAGCCAAGCAGATGCAGCCACAAAAAGAAACACCCCAGGCTGACCAGTGTAATGAGCAGGATCTTGATACTGATGTTGTATTCCTCCACAAGAAAGTTAACGATAAATACACCCATCCAGCATCCCCCGATGACGACATCGTAATTGGAAGAACTTTCCTCTCCGCTAAAGTACATCAGCACGGCGGCCGCCAGCGACGCGGCAATCGTGGGCACGTAGAGGACCTTCGGCGTCCAGTTGAAGATGACGAGCCAGTCATTAATATCGGGATCATCCCTCATCGCCACCTGCATCCTCAATCGTGTCCGGACCGTTTTTCTCAGGATCAACCAGGCCAGGGCCGCAAGCAACCCAATTCCCACGGCAATATATAAGGCGATCATATGGTTCGCGGTCCAGCTCATTGCCTTCATCTTCGGCACCGCGTACCGAATGAAAAGCCATACGCCCACGGCCGCACCGAGCAACGCGATACACAGGATAATGATGAGCTTATTCCGGCGTTTCGGCTTGGGTGAGTCGTTCTTCGTCTCGATCGCCTGAATCTTATCGATCCCATGAGGCTCTTCAACGCTCTGTGGCTCTTCAACGCTTTGTGGCTCTTCGACGTTTGGGCCTTCCATGATATATCCTTTCTAAGACGATACGAATACGTGTATCAGAATATCAGCTTACGAGAAAGAAGGATACCAGGAAATCAGGGTCTCAGGAAGGAAAATTTCATCACCGGCACGTGCCTGATCTCCTGAGAACCGGATATCCGCCAACGGATCGCCGGATCCTCCGATCCCCTCAATCTTACGGGATATCCTCCGTCGGCACAATCGGTTCCCATCCAACTTTCGCCGCACCGAGGAGCGTGCCGGTCGCATAAGCCAGATCGACGAGAGCGATTTGATATTCGGCCAGGGCCCGGATCTCGGCGCTTTGGGAGTTGGCGAAATTCGCCTGGGCCTGGAGCACGTCGGTCGACGTATTCAAACCGAGCTCGAACTGGCGTTTCTCGGCTTTGAACAGCCGTCCATCCAAAATGGAGCTTTGCCGGCTGGCCAGGACGCGCTGCCAGTTCGCTTCGAGCTGATCGATGGCGTTGAGAACCTCCAGCTCAATCATCGCCTGGCGATTATCCCGGGTGGCCAATCGCTGCCGGCGTTGATACAATGCCTGTCGGAGCCGGCTCTTGGCCGCCTCATTTCCAAGCGGCACAAGCAACTGCAAACCGACCCGATGGTCCTCGAATCTTTTGTTGAACAGCAAATCATACGAATCGTCCCGGCTCGCTCCCAGGCCGTTAACATTGTACGTATAATCCATCGTCACCAGAGGAAGGGCCTGGTTTTTCGCATAGGCCACCCCGGCGACATCTTCGGCGATCTGCAATTCCAGCTCGAGCATTTCCATTCGATTATCAACCGCCGCGGCCACCAACCGCTCCCTCTCCAGCGCGTAACGCACCGGGTCCGGCTCGGTCCCCGGCACGAGCACCGTCGGCGTCTGCATCCCCAAACCCACTTTATTGAGCGTCCGCTTGAGATCGCGTTCCCGATCGCGGACTTCGTTCTCTGCGGTAATGATCGACTCAAGCTGCTGCGCCACACCGGCCTCGGTCCGAATGACTTCCACCTGCGGCTTATCTCCGGCCTTGACAAAACGAAGCGCCTGTTGATAGAGCGCATCGGCCAGATCGTATTGCTGCTTGCGAACCTCCAATTCCCGACGGGCCGCATACAAGCGCCAGTACACGCGATCCACCGCGGCAATCACCCGTATCACCTCGAGCTTCGTTCGGGCATCGGTGATCTGCCGTTCATATTCGGCGATGCGGATCGAATAGGTGTTCGCGCGCTTCCCGGCGTCTCGAAGAAGGGGCTGACTGATCGAAAGGGACATATCCGAACTGTAAGACGGATCGAACACCGAAAAGGGAGAGCCCGTCTTCAGGCGATTGTCCGCCGCGTCAAATCGGACCGTCCCGCCGGTTCGCAGGGGAACCTGAACGCCCAGACCCATGCCCATAAAATCGGTCTGCGAGCCCGAAATTTCATCGAGAAACGAAGCGGTCGGCGTATCCACCTTGACAAAGTTCACATAGGAATTAATGGCCGACTCGAACCGGGCTTCCTCGGCGCTGACCCTCTCGGCGGCGATAGCCGGACTAATAAGCTGCACCTTCAGATCGAGATTGTTCTCCAGCGTCAGCGCCCGGCACTGCTCCAGACTCAGCTCAAGCTCTTTCGCCGGGACATCGTTCACGTCGTTGGTATCGGGTCGAACCGGCTCCTGGACTTTCGCCTCGTTCAATTGAAGCGTTTTGACTTTCCGAAACTTTTCAGGGGGAATCCGGAGGGCGTAGGGATCCTCCTTACTAAAGAGATCGCACCCGCCGGCAAGACAGAGAATGGAAGCCAGAAGACACAAAACGGAAATCCTGATGGACGAGGGGCAGATTTCTGATTTACGATTTTCGATTTGTGATTTGATCCGCGTGGCGTCAGAAATCAACAATCGGCGATCGAAAATCGATGATTTTCCTTCCATCTTCCATGTTCTGCCTTCTGCCTTCTGTCTTCTGTGTTCTGATTTCTTTTTACTCATGTCTGAGGGCCTCAATAGGATCAAGACGGGAGGCTTTGATCGCCGGGAACATACCAAAAAAGATGCCGACGGAACCGGCAAAACCGAACGAGAGCCCGATGGCCCATAAGGGAATATAGGCCATATCCAGCTCGACGTTCGGAATATTGGCGATGGCCATCGTCAGGAGCTGACCCACGCCCACGCCGACCAGACCGCCGACGAAACAGAGGACCACCGATTCGATCAGGAACTGTGTGAGCACGGCGGTCTTTTTAGCGCCGACGGCTTTGCGCAGACCGATCTCGCGGGTCCGCTCCGAAACGGAAACGAGCATAATGTTCATGATCCCGACGCCGCCGACGAGAAGGGATATCCCCACGATGCCGCCGGCTACCATTGTGACGTAAAACGTGATTTTATTGAAGACTTCCAGGATGTTCTGGAGCGATTGAACCTCGAAATTATCGGGTTCTCCCGGCTTGATATTGCGCGTGCGCCGGAGGAAGAAGGTGATCTCCGCCCGCGCATCCTCCGAGACTTCAGCGGATTTACTCTCGGCTATAACTCCGACCCATAGATACTGCCTGAGCTTATAACTGGTCTTGAAGGGAATAAAGATTTCAGAACGCTCCTGGTCCCCTCCGCCGAACAATCCTTCCGGACGCGGCTCCACCACGCCGACGATATAAAACGTGTTGTGACCGATGAGAATGGGCTCGCCGATGCAGTCGCGGTCAAGGCGAAGGTCGTTGCGCAACTTCGGATCGATCAGGCAGACCTGACGCACCTGCATTTCATCAATGACCGAAAGCGGCCGTCCGAGCATCACCGGACGACTCTCGATTTGATGACAGGCGGGTTCAATACCATTAATCCTTACATTCTCGACCGACTTTTCACGGTAGCTAACCGTATAGCTTCCGGGCGAGGTCTGGCGGCCAAACCGTTTTACAGATGGGCAATGTTCGAGCATGCCGTCACATTGCTCAGGCAAAAAACGAAGCGTCCAATAATTAGCATGTTGCTGAGGCCCTCGGTCGGGACGTCTGGGTTGAATGAAAATCGTATTGCTGCCCAGAGTTTGCACCTGGGTGAGAATCTTGGCTTTTAAACCGCTCAGAGCCGCAATCACCGCGGTCACGGACGCCACGCCGATCACAATGCCGATGGTGGTGAGGACCGACCGGGTTTTGTTCGCCCAGATTTGCCCCAGGGCCAGATAAACACTCTGATAGAAGAGCCGGAAGAAGATCGCGCACATCCGCAGCACGGCGATCAAAACTCCATAGATAAGCCGGAAGGGCGCTTTAGCTATTCGTGTCATTTCTGCCCCAGTACATCGTCTTGTAAGGTTTCCTTATGAACCGGATCCTGTTCCGTGGTTAAGTCGCTATAAATCCGTCCGTCGCGCATGCGAATAATGCGATTGGCGTGACGGGCGACATGTTCTTCGTGTGTGACTAAGATGATCGTCTGTCCTTCCTCATGAAGCTGGTCGAACAGCTTCAGGATATCCTCGCTCGTTTTGCTGTCGAGGTTACCGGTGGGCTCGTCGGCCAACAAGATACTCGGCCCGCAAATGAGCGCGCGGGCAATAGCCACGCGTTGTTTCTCGCCTCCGGAGAGTTGATTCGGCCGGTGTTTCATCCGTCCCTCCAGACCGACTCGCTTCAGCACGTTTTTGGCGCGTTTGTGACGTGACCACCAGCCGTCTTTCGAATAAATGAGCGGCATCTCGACGTTCTTGATCGCGTTGAGCCGGCCCATCAGCTCGAAGGATTGAAACACAAATCCGATCCGCTCATTGCGAACGGCCGCCAAAGCGGCATCGCCCATTTTCGTCGTATCCTGCCCATCCAGTTCGTACGATCCGGCCGTCGCCCGGTCCAGGCAACCGAGTACATTCATGAGGGTGCTTTTGCCGGAGCCGGACGTGCCCATCACCGCCACATACTCATTTTCATAAAGATCGAGACTCAGCCCGTCGAGGGCGTGGATACGTTCCACGCCGACTTTGTAAACACGCCTGATATTCTTCAGTCGAATGACGGGTTTACCAGCCTTGGATGGGGTATCCGATTTGCCAGTTTTATTTGACATCGTTGACATCGTTGGCATCGTCTGTTGTTTCTTTTTCGGCTTCAGATTTTTCGCCTTCTTTTTTCTCTTTCGCTTCGCGTTCGTCCTGAACGACCTGGTCGTGTTTGATACTTTCGAGCACCTTGTACGGACCGACGACAATTTTGTCCTCCGGGCTGATCCCCGATTCGATGATCGTATGGGTCAGGTTGCTTTGGCCGATCTTGACGGGAGTGACCACCGCTTTGCCGTCAATATAACGGTACACCACCGTGGCGTACGTCTTGGTCTTATCCACCTCAGGAGAATTGTCGCGGATCTCCAGGGGCAGACTATCGACGGCGCGGCCCAGAACGGCCTGGCTGGGTAGATTCAGCACGTCGGGATGCTTGAGCGTCTCAATGTCCACGTGGGCGGTCAGACCCGAGTAGAGTTTCTTAACATCCCCCTGGAGCAGGATTTCCGTCCTGAAATATTTCGTTCCGGTCGTCGATAACCGGTGTTTGAGTGCAATCGAATCGACGACGCCTTTGAATTCCTCATCGGGAAAGGCCTGGACGTGAACCGTCGCCTTCTGGCCGACCGCCATTTTCCCAACGTCAGCCTCATCCACCTGCGCCACGAGCAGCATGGTCGATAAATCCGCCACCTCCAGGATCACGGTCCCCGGATTATTCATGGTCCCCATGATGACCATCTCGCCCACTTCCGCTTCCAGCCGGGTAATGACACCATCGATGGGAGAGGTGATAACCGTATGACTCTTCGCCTCGCGGGCCTGCTCGATCCCGGCGTCCGCCACTTCAAGATTGTGCTTGAGTACATCCAAATTCAACTGCGCCGAGGTTAACGTATGCTTGGCGGCCTGGTACTGCGCCGCAAGCTCGTCATATCTGGCTTTGGCCTGGTCGAAGGTGGCCTGAGCGATATCCTTCGACTGGAGCAGTCCCTTCTGGCGTTCATAATCACGCTCGGCCTGCTCCAACGACGCGGCCAGACCGTCGAGAGTCGCCTTCTGGCTGTCGATCCGGGCCTTCTCGACGTCGAGCTGGGCCACCTGGGCGGCCCGTCCGGCCTCCGCCGACGTCAGCCGCGTTTCCATATCCTTGGCGTCGAGGCGGACCAGCACCGAAGGCGGGATCGGGGGATTGGCGTTCGGATCGCCGCAGGTGACGACATCGCCTTCATCATAGGGCAACGCGATAATCCGCGCCGACACCTTGGCGCTGATCTCGACGTTGGTTTTCGGCTCGATCTCGCCGGGGGCGCTGACAAATTCGATTAATTCCCCCAACTGAGCATTTTCGACGCGGACGGTCGTGGTCTTGCTGCCGCCCTTCATTTTCTTCTTGAGCGCCATGCCCACCCCAACGACAGCCACGACGGCCACGATAATCACGATAATTATGATGCGAGACTTCTTCACGCTAAAACCTTTCTTGAAAAACCACTACCGAGCCATATCAGGCTTCATGGGCCAACCTATGAGATAGAACGCGCCACAGAGACGTTTGTTATACGGTTTTTTGCAAAGAAATATCTGTTCCTGTCAACTTTTCACCCGATCATCCGGGTGATTATGCCACCTCATTGTTACCATTCTGTTACGGTTTCGTCCAATTTTCATGATTTTTGATGACATCGTATCGTACTGAATGAGGGCGTCGAGAGGATATTCACCGATAGGTCCGACGCAACACTGACTTCCACCTTCAATCATACATCTATAGACGCCCGATGGCACGCTTTATTGCGCGACTTTCTGGAAAAAAATATCCAAAAAGATGACGGTTTCCCCAATTTACTGAAACACCGGAGTCCTCGCGGGAATTAGCGGATATCCCCGATCATCAATATCGCCCCGGAATACCAGGCGGTGTCGTCATAGCGTCTGGGATCGTCGATTGTTTTATTTCGTTTGGCCAGAATGGCCGCCTTATCCGGCTGATCCGGATGGACTTCCAGGACAACCGTATGCTCGGTATCCCCCACATTTTCGGCAATCGTCAACATCGCCAGCCGATGATAGGTGCAATAGGCGTCGAATCGCGGCACGACTTTCACCGGCTTATCGTCGAACGCAACCTTCACCTGCCCGCAATCCGGGCCTAAAAGATCGTAAATCCGCAGCCCGGTCCCCTTGAAGCGAATCGTGATCGTCTCTCCCGGCCGATTCGTATGGAACATTTCCGGCATCCGATGGCGAAAACGTTTGGCCAGATTGTGCTTTTCCGGATCGAGTTTCTGCCAGTTGGAGCTGAGTTTCGCTTGGGTCAGCGGCAGCATTTTCGCCGCCTCCCAATGATCTTTTACAAAGGGACGGGGCAAGGGGTGTGACCCGACCTCGCCAACCTTGCGTATCTGCTTCATGGCCCGTACGACCGCCTGCAAATAAAGCTCGTGTCCCGTATCCGGATAGGGATGCACGTTATCCGGCGAAAAAACGATCTTGCCCTCCATAGCCGCTTTCTCTTCGTCTGTTTTCGGCAAGGTGCCTTTAAAGATAAGCTTGCCTTCCCCCTCCATGATCGCCACCCTCAGGCCCATATGGATCGACGGTATCCCATAATGGTCGGCAATCGCCTCCATCGCCGAGGCCGCCCGCGGGAACTTGCCCTCACGCAGCGTTTGCGCCCAGTTACCGACCAGCGTATAGACAAAACAGATATCCGTCGCGGGATTCGCTCGAATCGTCTGCCGGACGATGCCCTCTATCGCCTGATGAATGCGATGGGGCGGCGCCCCGCCGTCATTGACCGCGAATTCCACGAACAACAGATCCGGCCGATGATCCAATACGTCCTGCTTCAATCGAAAAACGCCGAGGTCCGAACCGGTGCCGCCGATCGCCGCATTGATCTGCGAAATCTGCGCCTGTGGAAATTGTTCCCGAAACCAATTGAGCGTTTTCGGCCGCCATCCCTCCTGGGCCGTGATGCTGCCGCCCAGATAGGCAATGCGAACCGCGCGGCCTTTGCCGGCCTTGTCGAAAAAGTTGGGCAGTCCATCCCGTACGCGACATTCGACAGCCTCTCGCAACGGATAGGGCTCCGCAGCAATAACCGGATGCAACGCGAGCACGTGGAAAACGAAAAACAATCCTGCTACGGTTTTTTTGAACATAATATCCCCTCTATGCGACGAGCACATCTTTGAATCCCCTCATCCCCCCACTCGAACACGTACGCAATCCGACAGAGGTTATCGCGTCCAGTAATCGACGACGAGAACCTTATCCAGGTGCGGGCCTACGATCGAACCGAAGGCTTTATGTTCCGGATGCGGTAAATACGCGGCCCGGTCCTCTTCGCTGAGAAACGACACCAAAAAGCAATGGGTAAAACCTTCGCTGCGGCCCTCGACGCTCACGTCGGTGCCCCACTCCAGATCGTATATGGCATCGACTTTTTCCGGCAGGGCGCAGAAGGCTTCCTCGATTTGTTTAACCTGCTGATCGGTTGTCGTGTCCTTAAACTTGAACAACACCACGTGGCGCAACACCCGGTCCGGCCCCTCGACGGCCTTCTTTTCCGTGACATGCCGGGTCTCGTGAACGCTGACACATCCCGCCAACAAAACCATCCCAACAGCCAGAACCAACATGTTCCTCATCATAATTCACAATCTCCATATACAATGCCATTAACCTATTTAGATACTTACATGGTCTTTAGATTGTATCAGGCAGGATAATCATCGTCCACATGAAAACGGGTAATACGGCGCATTCAACGATCCATAGGTAGGGTGTGCATCGCACACCTTTTCGTGTCGAGGGCGTCTCGCCCTCGAAGCGCATATTCAGGAATAAGTCTATTATGGTGCGCCGTGCACACCCTGAAAAATAAAAAGCAAAACGCTTGTGCGTAAAACCGGAAAAAGACTACAATTTACAAATCAGTGTGGAGTGACTGTCTTATGTGCGCCGCATACTCTTTGACAGCGTGTTGGGTCACGACATTCATCACAGGTAGAGGACCGGGAGACAATACAAATGGTCAAATGGTTAAAGGCATTGAAAAAGATCGCAAAAACGGGTATGATCGAAATGGCAGTACAGAAATACTGTTTCTTGAGTCGGATATGAGAGCATTGGCCAAACAACTGATCATCGGGGCGTTTATTCTGGTTTTAGTGACCCTCGCATCTCTCGGCATCCGCCGCATCCGCTTTAGCCTCCACCGGGCCGACGTCATCGAAAGCCCCGTCATTGCCGAGGCCGGAATAGATCCGATCCACGCCGAATCAGACACCGTCGATATCAAACCTGAGCCGGAGTACGTCGAGGTGATGGAGCCGGATGAGGTAGAGCCTTCCGAAGATGACTCCGAAGTCAAACCGTCCAAGGGCGACTACGCCAAGGCCACCTCGTACAAGAAAGACCTTGCCAAATTCAAATCGAAAGGCCTTGAAAAAATACCCCTGGGCGAAAACGAGAACCTCTACCGCACGAAAACGGGCGAGCTTTGGCATGTCAGCAAACAGCCGGACGGCAAAACCGTCAAGATGCAGGTGCACCTCGATGACGCTACGGGTGAAATCACCGTTATCGACGCCAAGTCGGGAGGCTCGCAAAACCTCGAAAAAGTATCTCTGGGCGACTATGACAACCTTTATATCACCGAATCGGGCGAGCAGTGGTACGTCAGCGACAATCCCGACGGTTCAAGCTCCAAGTCGCGGATCCAGATCGATGACACCACCGGCGAGATCACCGTCCTCGAAGACTACTCCGATAACGGCAAAGAGCGCGAAACGAAGGATTGATCCAAGTGAAAGATAAGGTCAATCCCCGGATATCGCTTCGCGCTCGATGGCGAAGTACGTCTTTCTCTCGCGGATATCCTTACCAAAGTTGAATCTTGCCGTACATGACAGCCGCGATCACGGCAAGGATAACCATAAACACAGCCATCTTGAGAAGGCGAAAATCCTGTTTCTTGTACGTGGATTTCAATTTGCCTTTTAAATGTTCTATTTCCCTTTTGGTTGTTTTGGTACTCATATTACATTCCCCCCCCATTTCCTGATGATGCCCGGAGCGGACGTCAGTTAGATACTCACGCATCACAGGTTCATTTCCGAATAAGTCGAAGGATTACATATTAGTACACGGTGAGTATCAAAACCTGCGGGGACCTTCGTGCTGGATTCTCGGTCAAAGCTCATCGAAGCGTTCCCGTCTACGACCATAGGATCTTCGGAGTAATTGATAATAGTGCCTTTGATCTGCGCTGCGCAGTTACCGGTAAAATACGCGCCACTGACGGCAATCACGCCCTCCAGAGCGGAGAAGTTGCCGGCAAACGTCGTGGCAAAACCCGGCGCAAGGATAGAGGAACCTTCCTCCTGGCGGATGGCGTCGAATTCCATGCCGGCCGGGTATGGACCACTGGCAAAATTACCGAGAAAATCAATCTTGTCCGTGCCCGGACTCGTTGGATCGCCTTCTGCAACGATCAGGCCCTCAAGGGCCACATTTCGACCGAATGTGACAACATTCGGTGATTCGATGATGAGAATTCCTTGTATAATGACACTTTTGGGGAAGACAGGATTTGTTCCGGCTTCGATTCTGCAATTCACAAGAATGTTATTGACACTTAAGTCGGTAGAAGAATCGATCACGTCGCCCGTGGCGTACGGTCGGAAACGCGCGGTATCGGGCGTCGGGAAATCTACCGGAGCAGCACCGATAAAAACATGATTGTCGATTGCGGCCTGGCCGCTGTCTCCGGCGATTTGAACATCGCCCTGGAAGTCAACCGCCGCCGACGGATTTCCTATTTGGATATTGCCGTCGAAGTTTGCGTTACCTGCAACGCTCAGGGCGGTCAGCTCCCCTGTGCTCTCAATATAAATATCCGCTTCCCAATTGTCATTGACGCCGGCCGTTGTGGGATTGCCGCTGTAATTCAGGGGGCCTTTCCTTGCCAGGCCGTAATTGAAGATTGGATGTTCATATGGATCAATATTGAAATTGACCTGTATCGTCCGGGTCACCGGTGCATTCCCACCTGTCGTACACACCTGTAGAACATTCGGATTATAAGCGTCAATACAAAATTGTGCACTGAAGGTCTGACCGTCACCGGAATCTAAAATGACTGGATCCATTGAGCCGTCGGCATTGAGCGTGATATTCGAAATACAGTTACTCGTCAGATCATCTTGTACAAAACTGACGATGGTGCTCAGATAGCTCGCCGGTGAAATCGCACTCGGAAATACCACACGACTCAGCCAGTACCGCTGTACTTCCAGGCCGGACGAGGCGCTGCCCAACGCATGGCCGACTTGGTGCTGATTCGAGGCAAGTTGGACATTGGTGCCCGACATAGCGGCCATGCTGACGGCCAGGGCCGAGAAGATAAGTACAAAAATCATCGAGATAACAAGCGCACTGGCTCGCGGTTTACGCGACGCACCTTTTCTTCTGGACATCTTTCTTCCCCCCACGATCATGTCCAGTTTAGCTGGATAGATATGTCATTACTTCGTTGAACCGCACAAAGTATACGAAATGTAAAGCGCATAGCCAAATAGCCAGATGTCCAGAGTGCTCAAGAGCGACGACGCCAGGGTCGGCAATGGCAGAGACGTCGGAACGATGAACTGATCACAAGGCCGGTTCCTTAACGCACCGTTAAAGGAGAAACTCACACAGTTGCACCGCACATTGCCGGAACTTGTCCGCCGGCAAGGTTACCGTCTGCCATTTCGGGCTGCGACGTTTCATGAACTTCCGATAATCCTCTAACGTGACGCAGAAGAACAGATAGGTATTTGCATCATAATCGAAGACGTTCCGGCCATTGAAATCCACATCGACGTTCTCCATCTTGTAAGAAAAGACAAAGAGAGCTCGACAATCCGGGCCCAGCACGTGTTGCCATTTGACAAGACCATCGACATCCTCGGCGGTCACCCAACATTCAAAGCCCGCCATTTTCGCCAGACTCGTGCCTTTAAAGGTTCTGCCCTTGACTTCGACAATGATGGGCCGGCGATGGGGATATAACAGAAAATCGAAGCTCTTTATTTCGTCCTCACCAATCGTGGCCCGTTCGTGCTGATATTCCGCGATATACTCGATTCGATGGTCTATCAGCCAATTCTCAAAAGCCCGCTCATAATGATTGGCAGTAGAGTCCTTCATCTTGACTCAAATCGTTTTTCTACTGCTGTTCAACTCAATAATCAACAAGGGTGGCAACCTCAAGCGCAGCTTGGGGATGGCTTCTCTGACATTGACCATCCCCAAAGCCTTCGGCTTTGAGGCTGCCACCCATTTTATATCGAAACATAGCATCAAACATCACACGGTCGGCCGGAACAGAAGCGGCACCAATTCACTCAAATAAATCCGCCACAGGCGCCACTCGTGCCCGCCTTCGGTAATATGGGCGACATGGCCGATCTTATCTTTCCGGAGCCGTGCGAAGAACTTCTGGTTTCTCTCGAAAAGAAAATCCTTCCTGCCGCAGCCGATCCACAGCAGCTTGAGCTTGTCGTTGATCGCGTCCGGCTTTGCTAAGAGTTTTTCGAGACTCTCCCCTTCCGGGACGGCCGAGCTAAACGCCCCGACCCAGCCGAAAAGTTCAAGATTCCCCAATCCAATCGTCAGCGACTGGCCGCCCCCCATCGACAACCCCGCTACCGCGCGGTCCTTTTGGTCGGTACTGACGCGATAGTGGGTTTGCACGTAGCCGATCACGTCCTCGACCAGGTCCCGCTCGAAACTTGCGTACCGGCCGATACTCCGCATGACGGGCGGCGCCGACGGCGTATGCCCGTAGGGCATGACGATAATCAGCGGTTTGGCTTTATTCGCCGCGAGCAAATTATCCACGATCAGGTTAGCGCGGCCGACCACGGTCCACGCATCCTCCGAATCCCCATATCCATGGAAAAGATAAAGCACGGGGTATTTTGCCTTGCTCGTTTCATAGCCCGGCGGCGTATAGACGTAAAGCCCCCGCGTGACGCCGAGCGATTTCGACGGGTACTTGTGGATATGCACCGTGCCGTGAGGAACCTTCTGCTCTTCGTAGAACATCGGCTTGTCGCCGGGCACTTCGACCATGTTCCTGGACGTTCGTAACCAGACCTTGAGCCAGGCATTGGACGGATCGACGATTCGCAGGCCGTCCACGACGAAGTCGTAATCGTAAATCTCCGGCTCCAGAGGCCCGACCGTCACGCTCCAAAGCCCTTCGTCGTTCTTAGTCATAGGGTGAGTCCCCTGAAGGTTCACGGCAACGCTCTTCGCCTTAGGAGCCCCCAGCCGGAACGTGATCCGGCGGTCCGAATGCACCTCCGGCGATGCGGCAGCCTGCCTTCGTTGAGCCTTGAGACGTGAATTTAGACATACCAACAACGACAGACACAATAGCGCGTAACGGAATCGGCACAATCTCATTTTTCTCCCTTTCAAATGTAACGATGTCACCCCTGGTAACCGGGTGGCAGCCTCAAAGCCGCAGGCTTTGGGGATGGTGGGAAAAGGGCCATCCCCAAGCTTCGCTTGAGGCTGCCACCCACCTTGTTATTACAATCTACCTGTTATTAGATGCTAAACCGGACAAAAACTCGGCATAGTCCACAAGCGTCTGCTCACCCGTCATCATATCCTTGACGGCAAGCTGCTTGTTATCCACATACTCTTGGCCAACAATGATGCACTTCCCGGCATTCTGAGCCGACGCTTCCTTAAACTGCTTTGAAAGGCCCGCCTTGGTCTTATAGCTAAAGGCTGCGGATAATCCTCTGGAGCGCAACTCCGCCACAATCCTATAAACCGTCAATCCGCCACAGCCCTCGGCGAACGTCACGAAATAGTCCAGTTCTTTTTGAGCAACGGATTCATCTAATAAGCGTTTCTCTCTAAGCAGAATTTCCAGCACACAATCGCCCATCCCCATCCCGGTGGCCGAGATCGGAGGGCCGCCGAAGTCTCGCAGGAGGTTATCGTACCGCCCCCCGCCGCAAATCGCCCGAAGTTCTCCCTGGGCTTCGTGCACCTCGAACACAATACCCGTGTAATAAGCTAATCCCCTCACGATACTCGGATCATAGACACAATAGTCACCCACGCCCATTGCTTCCAGCGTTGCGAGGGTAGTCTTCACCTGTTGGTAAGCTACGAACTCATCTGATTCAGCTTTTATCAATTCCTCAAGCCCTGGTATCGAATCGATGCTCATAAATGCTAAAATTTTATCAAGCGTGTGTTTATCAGGGATCTGCTCGGCAAGCATTTGCTCGAAAGTCTCGGTGGGGAGTTTGGCTTTCTTATCAAGAATCGCATACAGAGCATCCAGTCTGTCCGAAGGAATGCCATAGCTTTTCAGAACGGCGGCCAATAACTTTCGGCTCGAAATTCTGACTTTGACATCCTTCGGTGTCAAACCGACTTGCCTGAGATAATCGACTGTCGTGAATATGATTTCAGCATCAGCCGTTGTTTGATTAATACCAATAATATCGATGTTCCACTGGAAAAATTCGCGGAGCCTGCCTTTTTGGGGGCGTTCGGCGCGGAACAAGCGCGGGACGGAAAACCATTTGATCGGCCGGGGCAAAGCGTTGATGCGCTGATTGACCATGCGGGCCAAGGTCGGCGTGATCTCGGGGCGCAAGGCCAGGTCTCTGCCGCCGCGGTCGGTCAGCGAGAAAAGCTGCTCGACGATTTCGTCGCCGCTCTTGATCTGAAACATCTTGAGGTACTCGAACATCGGCCCGTCGTATTCCTCGAAGCCGTTCCGCAGCGAGACCTTTTTCCAGCCGTCCACGATGAAATTGCGGACGGCCATGTCCGCCGGATAGAAATCGCGTGTGCCTTTGACCGGGGGTATTTTCATTTCTGCTTCGCCTTGCGCTTACGCTTCGGTTTCTTCTTTTCCGTCACGTTGTTGTTGAACTTGATTTTGATATATTCTTCCATGTCCTTGTCGCTGGTGAAGTGCAGCTCGTAGTCGTATTCCCCCTCGACATAATCGCAATCCGAGTGACGGTAGCCCCGGCAAATCCGGGGGCGTTTGTCGTAGATCTTGCAGCGATAGTCCTTCTCGGACAGATGCCGGCATTTGTTCTTGACGTTCAGGTACCAGTCGCCGTCCTCGACGAAAACGGTAAC
>Ga0272442_10005966_pt1 | contig 16153 bp, 16 predicted proteins | sample SSMForm2O_FD_200262 | JGI IMG/M metagenome (GOLD analysis project Ga0272442, IMG submission 200262) | Marine sediment archaeal communities from Little Sippewissett salt marsh, Falmouth, MA, United States - SSM-Form-2O | ecosystem: Environmental > Aquatic > Marine > Wetlands > Sediment ...
ATAGCCAACAAATTGATATCTTAAGTGTTTTACTGACTGCTGAAGGCTTGTGCGCCATTTTTTTGGTGCACTGATTGCTTATGGCATGAGTCCATAAATCAAGATTTATGGACGAGCACTAAAAAAACAGGGGGTCAAAGCCATGGCTGACAAAACGGAAAAAAACCTTGCCTACGCGTTTGCCGCCGAATCCAAGGCCGCCGTCCGGAACGAGGCCTTTGCAATGAAGGCCGATTCTGAAGGATACGCCCGGATAGCACGCCTTTTTCGCGCCGTTTCGAATGCGGAATCGGTCCATGCCAGAAGATATCTCCTGCAGATGCGCGGAAAGATTGGGTCGACCGAGGAAAACGTGAAGAGGGCCTTTGAAAATGAGATAAAGGCAAACGTGGAGGAGTACCCCAGACTGATCAAAGACGCGGCTGATGAAGGAAAGGAAAAAATTGTAAAGGCCTTTTCCCAGTCCCGGGATGTGGAAGACCGTCATGCCCGGCTTTATAAAAAGGCCATGAACGACATGCTCTCCGATCGTCACACCGATTATTACGTATGCCAGGTCTGCGGTTATGTGAGCGAGGATGAGGCCCCTGACAATTGTCCTGTCTGCGGGGCGGTAAAGGGAAAATTTAAGCTGGTAGCCTGATTTCCTTTTCGTAAAACCCTGCCTCATGCACGTTCATCCACCGCGTTCAACATTGCATTGAGGAGTGAATCAATGAAAAAAAGCATTTTTGATCTTTACCAGATGAAGTCCAGAGGGGAAAAAATCACCTGGTTGACATCATATGACTTCCCTACCGCTCAGTTTGCCCAGGCAGCGGGGGTAGAAATGATTCTGGTGGGTGACAGCCTGGGGATGTGCGTCTACGGGTACAACAGCACTATGCCTGTGACCATGGATCAATGTATCGCGCACAGCGAGGCTGTGCGACGGGGAGCACCCGAGTGCTTTGTTGTGGGTGATATGCCCTTAGGCAGCTATCAGGCATCTGACGAACAGGCGGTGGATAATGCCGTGCGTTTTTTAAAGCATGCCGATGTAGATGCCGTCAAGCTGGAAGGCGGCGTGCGCGTGACCGGCCGCATTCGCGCAATCACTGATGCCGGCATCAACGTTATCGGCCACATCGGCCTTACTCCCCAAAGCTCAGGGCAACTTGGCGGCCACAAGGCCCAGGGCCGCACTGCCGAAACTGCAAAACTGGTGGTGCAAGACGCCTTGGCCGTAGAAGCGGCAGGTGCCAAAATGCTGCTTGTGGAAGCTGTGCCGCCGGAAGTGATGAAGTATATCTGGCAGAAGCTGAAAATTCCGGTCTTGTCCATAGGGGCGGGACCGCACTGCGATGGGCAACTGTTGATCGTCAGTGATCTGATCGGCCAGTTCCAGGCCTTCACTCCAAAATTCGTCAAGAAATACTGCAACGTGGCCCGGGTAATCACGGACGCCATGGCAGAGTATGTCAAAGAGGTCAAGGAGGGCAGCTTCCCGGATGAGGACAAGTACTGCTACCGCATGGTGGAGGGCGAAGAAGCCAAATTCCTGGAACTTGTAAAAAAGTAGCTTTCAAATAAAAAGCCTCCGCCCCGGCCATAAATCACTCGCCAATCTTTATGATTTTGGGGCCCGCCTTTGATTTTTCCAATATCTCTTAACCGGTTTTTTGTCATATATTTGATAGTTGCCTGTTACTATCACTCGGTTTTTCAAGTGGTACCATTTATCGAACTGCATGTTGATTTGAGGCTGCGGTGCCTTTTTGTCAACTCCAGTCGAAAGTCAACTGCGGATTTGACCGCCGCCCTTACTCTGAAGCATAGCTCACTGTTTTAGAGATTTATGATTTACAAAATGGTATTATAAGCTATCATTTAAATATCTGAGGGAGGCTGAATAATGAAGAAAAAGATCTTGATCGGCTTTGCAGTTCTTGTTGCGCTTTTGCTCTGGTCAGTGATTTCCATTTATCCTGATTGGCTGTGGTTCCTGAATTTGGACTTCTGGCCTGTTTTCCGGACCATGCTCCTGACCAAGATCGTTTTCGGCGGCGCGATCTGGCTCCTCTTGATCCTTATTGTTTCCGTCAATCTTTATATGGCCAAACGTCTGACCCCGGCCAAAGGCGCCGGAACGGGATTAGCGTATGATGCCGAATATTTCGCACAATTCGGAATTTCAGCCAACACCCTGAATATCATTTTCGTCGCATTTATCCTGATTGTCAGTTTTATTATCGCCTCAAAGGGTGCGGCCCAATGGGATATGGTCCTGCGTTATCTGTACCAGGAGCCGTTCGGCCAAATGGATCCTATTTTTGACAAGGACATAGGTTTTTATGTGTTCGCACTTCCCTTTTTCAATTTCATCCGGGACGGCCTGATGCTTTTGATCGTTTTTGCAGGCGGGCTCACCGTGATATGGTACCTGAAAGACGGCGCCGTTCAAATAATCGGTGACCTTGTACAAGGAGAGGGTAAACCACCCGCTTTGCCCAAGATTGCCATATCACTCAAGGCTAAAAAACACCTTATTTTCCTGGGAGGATTCATCGCCCTGCTGTTAGCGTGGGGTTTTCACCTTAAAATGTACGAACTTCTGTATTCCACCCAGGGGCCCGCCTTCGGGGCCAGCTATACGGACGTGCATGTCAAGGCCTGGGTCTACAAGGTTCTGATTCTTGTATCCCTGGGTCTTGCAGTGGTCCTTTTTATGAACGCGATCAAGCCCAGGACGAAACTGATCTATATAAGTCTAGGCGTCTGGTTGGGGGCGGTCGTGGTACTTGCAAACGGTCTTCCTGTCGTTATCCAGAAGCTCCTGGTCAAGCCCAACGAACTGGCAAAGGAAGCGCCTTATATCGCTTACAATATCGATTATACCCGCAGGGCATACAACCTCAATAAGATCAAAGAAGTCGATTTCAAGGTAAATGAGCGACTCAGCCCGAAAGACATCGAGAAGGAAAATGTCACGATTCAGAATATCAGGATCTGGGATGAACGCCCTTTGCTTCAAACCTACAGGCAGATTCAATCCATAAGGCTGTATTACGACTTTAACAACGTGGACGTGGATCGATATAAAATCGATAACCAGTATAGACAGGTCATGCTGGCCGCCCGTGAACTCGTGGTCAATAAACTCCCCCCGCAGGCCAATACCTGGGTCAACAGGCACCTGATCTATACCCACGGCTACGGATTGGCCTCAAGTCCGGTCAATGAAGTAACCAGCGAGGGACTTCCCCAACTCCTTATTAAAGACCTGCCCCCTTCCTATGTTGATGATTTGAAGATTGACCGGCCGGAGATCTATTACGGAGAAAAGACCGATGAATATGTCATGGTAAAGACCAGGGCCGAAGAATTTGATTATCCCAAAGGGGACAAAAACGTCTATGCCAATTATCAGGGAAAAGGGGGCGTTCATATCAATTCTTTTTTGCGAAGGCTCTTATTTGCCACGGAATTTAGGGATCCCCAGATACTCTTTACCACATACCTGGGCCCTGAAAGCAGGCTCATGTATAATCGACGGATTGAACGCCGTGCAGGGACCATTGCCCCTTTTCTGGATTATGACCGGGATCCTTACATGGTTGTGTCGGAGGGAAAGCTCTACTGGATTCAGGATGCCTACACCACGTCCAACATGTATCCCTATTCCCGCAGGTCCCCTCACCGCTTGAATAACAAGTCGCTTAACTACATCCGTAACTCCGTCAAGGTGACGGTTGATGCCTATAACGGGGATGTGTGCTTTTACATAATGGATGAAAAAGATCCCATTGTTAAAACCTATGCAAAGATATTTCCGGATCTTTTCAAGCCTTTCAGTGAAATGCCCGAGGATTTGAAAAGGCACATACGCTATCCCAGGGACCTTTTTGAAATCCAGGCAAAGACCTACACCACCTATCACATGCAGGATGCCCAGGTCTTTTATAACCAGGAAGATCTCTGGCAGGTTCCCGATGAGATTTACGGAGATTCCCGTCAGGAAATGAAGCCGTACTATATCATCATAAAACTGCCCGAAGGGGAAAAGGAGGAATTTGTTCTGATGCTGCCCTTCACCCCTTCCCGAAAGGACAATATGATCGGCTGGCTGGCCGCCAGGAGTGACCTGCCCCACTACGGCACCCTGCTGGTTTACAAATTACCCAAAGACAAGCTGGTCTACGGGCCCATGCAGATAGAGGCCAGGGTGGATCAACAGACCGAAATTTCCCGGGAGTTGAGCCTGTGGGGCCAGAAGGGTTCGAGGGTCATCAGAGGCAATCTCTTAGCCATTCCAGTGAGCGGGTCATTTATCTATGTGGAACCGATTTATTTGGAAGCAACACAGGAACAGTCCGAATCTCCGGCAACCGCGCAAACTCAACAAAGGGGTAGTGGAAAGGCTACGGGGAGTCAGGCTTTATCCGGACAGGACAGGGCAAAGCTCGCCGCCTTGCCGGAGCTGAAAAGGGTAATCGTGGCTTTCAGCAACCGCGTGATCATGGAGGATAAGCTGGACAAGGCACTGAGTGCCATACTGGGTGAGGAAATAACCCCGGAACATCTGGCTTCCCCTTCCATGTCTAAAACGCCGGAAGGCGCAAATCTGGCAGAACGGGCAATAGGATACTACAACAATGCCAAGGCCTATATGCGACAGGGGAAATGGGCCGAATACGGAAGGGAGCTTGACAAACTGGAGGGTATTTTGAAAGAAATGTCCGGCAAAACCGGGGAAAAAGGACAATAATATCAGGATAAGAGGATCATCTCCAAAAGAGTTGATCCAAAAGAAGGGGTCAAGGGGTCAAGGAGCCGAGGGTTCGAGTGAACTGCTTAAAGCGATGATCAAATCCCTGGAAAGCAAACCCTTGAAACTGGGAACCCGCCCCGAGCCTGTTGAGGGGTGGGACTGAGCGAAGCAAAGAAACCGGGAACCCTTGGACCCTCTTCTACAACTTAGTTGGAGAAGAACCGGATAAAATAAACAGTCAAACGGAAAAGGGTTAAATTTCCGTTTGACTGTTGCTCAGAATCTTAATCAGTTTTTCAACCCGCAGACTGACTGCCTTATCCCTTTTCATCTCCTGCTTCACTCTATCGATGCTGCTGCTTATTTGCCCTTTAATATTGTTTGGGTTGCTTTTCACTGATGTCACTTAGTGCCGTGTAATGGGTTTAAAGTCGCTATGGTTTTTGTTAACTTGCATCATCAGCACCATAATCAAGAGCAGAATCATGGCAATAGAAAATAATTCCAGCCTGTTTTTGCTCCTAAAAAATCTACGAAGCATCATTTTCCTCCTAATTGGGTGCCTGTTTTTAGCGGTCCGCCTCCGCTCCCATCACTGATGAACGGAAAAGGTTACACTTATGGCGTTTTCAAGCCTCTTGTTCAAGTTTTCCGGGATTTATCGTCCTTGTCCGAACGGATGCGGGCATGTTATTTTCTATAACTGCTTGCCCGTTTTCTCATTTAACGATCCGCCCAAATCATCCGAATGTTTATCGGAATCCCTGTTAACGGCCAGAAGAGACATAACGATAATTCCGATTGCCGCTCCTATGAAAACTCCGGTTAAAAATAATATCACGGCATTTAACCTCGATAATGACTGCAAATAATCGGACCAGAAAGAGCACCAGCTTTTTGCGGGTGCGTGTTAATTTGCTTTTACACAACTCAAAAAGGAGTTATCTTGCCGGGAATAGAACCCGTTCCTTTGCAGGTGAAACATGGTTCGCTTATGGTGACAAACCCGTTAACGCAACCTAATTGAGTACAACGTTTCCCTTTGGAAAAGTCTGCCCAACCGGTGCCGTTACAGCTTTTGCAAGGAACCTGTTTCTGGATTTTTCCGTTAATGCATTTTGGGCATGGCATGTTATTGAGAGCCATTTGTCCCTCCTTTTTGCTGCTTAAGGATTGGAAAAAACGTGCTTTCATTACCTAAAGAGATACCAGTTCTTACATTCAAGATTCATCCCTCGTCACCCCTCCGAATTCATGACTGCAATGTGGGCATTTAGACCACTGCGTCGTAAGCTTGTCATCGCCTTCATTAAAGGCGGGGTTGTACCTTGGATTTTGCACAATATTACGCAACCTGTGACCAGTAGGTACCGTAACAATTACCTCTCGGCCACAATAGGGACATACTGCGTTTTCAACTCCCATTTCCCCTCCATTTTATTATGTTGAATAAATTTCATCTGCGCTTCCCGGCAAGTAATTATATAAGCAAGCGGTCAACCTGAAGAATTGATCAAAAGAGGCACCCTGAAACAGCCGGAAACTCCACCGGTCAAAATTGTGCTCGTTTGCAAACGAACAGAAAGCGGGTTTCTGAAAATATATTATGATTCCCTTAAAGCGCTCCCGACGGAAAAGAGATCTTCCGTCAGGAGTGAGATGGGCACAATTTAAGGTGGAGTGTCATGGTTAGAGCCCTTTTTTTGAAAAAGAAGGCTGTTTGAAGCAAAGATATAAATAATACCATAACTGAAAAGGTGGGCATGTCAAGCAAATAAAGGCGTATTAAGCTGATTTAGGAAGAATTTGTACTGAATGCACATAAACATGTGCATTGAAAAACAGCGATGCACAGTTTTATGTGCATAAACTTATCCGTGCACATATTTATGTGCATTATCCTGCCAGAAATATCTTTTGGTATTTCAGCTAATTATCTTCCCTGATGCACATAAACATGTGCAGATTTGCAAAAACTGAAAGTGATGCAACTTTTCGGAAAATATCTCCCGATTTGATCCAAAAAAGGGCTGAACAGGGCAGAAGGGGGAGGGAAGAGCCGTTGGTTGCCGTTGGGTACTTTAAGAATAGAAAGTGACTTCTAACCAGCCCATCCGAAAATTGCTCATTTCTGTATACTGCTTTCAGCCCCGCCACATTCACGGCGGGCAGGCGTCGGCAATCAGTAGGCAGCCGACAATTTGATATGCCGACTATTTTGCTGAAAGCTGATTGCGTGAGTCCATAAATCTTGATTTATGGATGAATTAACCTTGATGCATTCGCAAAAAGTCAAAATTGAGACGGCACAGTGAAAAGTTCAAATGCAAGGCCTGCAAGTCTTGAGGAGTGAGGCGTACTTATCCCGCTTGCAGCGGGATCGTAATGACGAAAGATGAAGCATAATCCCGCGTGTCGCGGGATTGGACTTTTTACGAAGCCGTCAACCTTTGACAGGAAAGAACCACTGTTTGAAGCGTTCATCCCGGCCCGTGATTATCTCATCCATCAGGGTGGAGAGCCTTCGGGTGATTGGCCCCGGCGTAGCCTCGATCACCCTGTCTTCCACCTGCTTTACCGGCAGGACCTTAAACGGGGTGCCGGACAGAAATATCTCGTCCGCCTCTAAAAGCAGGTCCGGGGGCAGGCGCTCTTCAACCGTTTCCATGCCCAGGGTCTTTGCGGCGCTCAGAATGGATCTGCGGGTGATGCTCGCAAGGACGGTTCCCAGCGACGGGGTCATGAGTCTATTATCTTTTACCAGAAAAATGGACTCTGTGCCCCCTTCGGCAATGAAGCCCTGGGTGTCGAGCATGACCACGTTTTCAAATCCGCGCTTTCCAGCCTCTAATCGGGCCATCATCCCGTTCAGGTAGTTTGCCGCCACCTTGGCCTCGACAGGTACCGTCTGCGGGTCGAGCTTGCGCCAGCCGGAGATGCAGATCGTGGTGCCTTCTTCAACAGGGAAGTCAAGACCTCCCAGGTCCTGAGCGGGATCGACAACAAAGATCGAGATGTCGAGCCTCTTCTGGGGAGGGGTGATTTCAAAGGATATCTGGGGAAAGAAACCGATTATCTTGATAAAGCCTTGGGTGAGCATGTTCTGCCTGATTGTGGCCATAACCGCCTCATAAAGCTTTTCCCGGGAGATCGGGACCTCCATTTCTAGAAGCTCGGCACTTTTAAAGAGGCGCTCAATGTGGCGATCGAGCCTGAAGACAGCAGGACCTTCCTTGGTTTCATGAAGGCCGAGCACCTCGAAGATGGCGGACCCCCGGCCGAAGCTGTGGCTCATGATGTGAACCGTGGCCCGGTCCCAGGGGATGAAATCTCCGTTTAAAAAGACGATTCTATTTTCAAGCATTACAGTCTCCTGATGTTGGAGGTCAGGCATTTACACCTGCACCTATACCAGTAAGGCCTCATCCTTTAGTTCGGCCCCGAACCTTCTGACCACCCCCTCGACCGTGAGGGCCGATTTTTCCTCTCCCTCGATATCAAACTGGATTCCCCCCTCGTGCAGCATGATCATGCGGTTCCCGTACCTGATGGCCTGCTGCATGTTGTGAGTCACCATGATGGTCGTAAGGTTGTTCTTCTCAACGATCTTCTTGGTAAGGTCCATGACCTTCTGGGCTGTTTTGGGATCAAGGGCCGCGGTATGTTCATCCAGAAGCAGGAGTTTCGGCAGAGACAGCGTGACCATAAGGAGTGTCATTGACTGGCGCTGGCCCCCGGAAAGGAGGCTGACCGTGTCTTTCAGCCTGGTTTCGAGCCCGAGCTCAAGTATGCTGAGTGTGTGCCGGTAGTGTTCCCTGAGCGCTTTTGTGACCCCCCACTTGAGTCCCCTGGGGCTTCCGCGCAGGTCGGCCATGGCAAGGTTTTCCTCGATGGTCATGGATGAGGCCGTTCCCATCAAGGGGTCCTGAAAGATCCTGCCGAGATATCTTGCACGCTTGTGTTCAGGCAGATGGGTCACGTCGGAGCCGTCAATAAAGATAACACCGTCATCAGGTCTGAAGGTGCCGGAGATAAGGTTCAAAAATGTGGTCTTGCCGGCGCCGTTGCTCCCGATGACGGTTATAAAGTCCCCCTTCCGGACGTGAAGGCTTAATCCGTTTATTGCCGTCTTTTCGTCTATCGTGCCCTTTGAGAAAGTCTTGGTTACCTTTTCAAGCCTTATCATTGTCCTTTTTTTCCTAAACCCCCCTCAGGTGGAGTTTGCCTTCCTTTTCCTTTTTCAGGGCGGGGATGCCGAGTGCCAGAATCACCATTACGCCGGTAGCCATCTTCAGATCAGTGGGGGCCAGTCCCAGCCTGAGCCCAAGCGAAATTATAAGCTTGTACATGATGGACCCTACAATGGCCGCCAGGGTCATCCTCCGTACCGTCCTTTTGCCGAACAGGGCCTCGCCGATTATTATGGAGGCAAGGCCCGCAACGATCATCCCGATCCCCATGCCCACATCCGAGAAACCCTGATCCTGGGCCACAAGCGCGCCTGACAGAGCCACAAACGCGTTTGAGATCCCGATCCCCAGGATGGTCATATGGTCGGTGTTCACCCCGAGGGTGCGTATCATCTGCTCGTTATCGCCTGTGGCCCGCATGGCAAAGCCCAGCTGGGTATTAAAGAACATGTCCGTAAGGAATTTTACGGCAAATACGGTAATAAAGAAGAAGGTGATGATAGGGATAAACCTGTTGACATCGAGGTTTTCCAGCGGGGTTAAAATCGTGTTCACCGTAAGAAGCTGAATGTTTGATCTTCCCATTATGCGCAGGTTCACCGAATAGAGCATGGTCATCATAAGGATTCCTGCCAGAAGGCTGTTGATCTTGAGCTTCGTATTTAAAAACCCGGTGCAGCAACCGGCCAGAAACCCGCAGAGAACAGCCATAATGATACCGTAGATGGGAGAGACCCCCTCCATGATGAGGCGGGAGACGACCGCCGCGCCCAGTGGGAAGCTTCCGTCAACGGTAAGGTCCGGGAATGCAAGGATCCGGAAAGTGATGACGATCCCGAGCGCCACTAGCCCGTATGCGAGGCCCTGTTCAAGGGATATGGGAATAGTCCTTAATAAACCGAACGATATCATCTGTTCACCATCTTTTGATATAGGGGAGTAAGGGATAACCTCCCCCTGATAATAACTAAAGTTCTTCTCCCAATTATTTGGGAGAAAGGGTCCAAGGATTCAAGGATTCAAGGATTCTTTGCTTCGCTTACGCTTCGCTCAGTCCCACTGCTTCGCAGCGGGTTCCCGGTTTCAAGGATTCGGGGGTTTGCTTTCCAGGGATTTGATCATCGCTTTAAGCATTTCACTCGACCCCTAGACCCCTAGACCCCTGGAATCCTCCTTTTGGATCAACTCTTTTGGAGATGATCCATATTTACTTACCCTTTATCACGTTTCCGTTTTCATCCCACAACTTGTCCGCCGCCTTTTTTACCAGTGTTTCGGGGAGCTTTACTCCCTGTGCCTTGGCATTTTGAAGACTGACCCAGAGACTGTATTCCGATGCAAGTCCGGCAGGGATCTTGCCCGGATCTTCGCCTTTTAGTATCCTTGCCGCCTTTTTGCCGGCAGTGTATCCGATCAGAAAGTAGTCGGGTCCGTAGGCTGCAACCGCTCCCCTGGGGGTGGAGTCCCGGTCACCCGCAAACAGGGCGATATCGTTTGCGTTGCAGACCTTGACAATGGATTCAAACGCGGAAACACATGTGTTGTCCGAGGTGATATGGATGGCGTCCACCCGGCCGACCAGGCTCTGCATGGCCTGCATTACTTCGGCGCTGGTGGAGACATGCGCCTCGATAAGCTTTCCGCCCATATCCTCTACCGCCTTTTTCATCTCCTTGATGTGAAAGGTGACATTTACGTCCCCCGGGTTATAGATCGTGCCCCATCTTTTGGTTCCCGGAACCAGATCCTGGTACATACTGCACTGCAGGGTGATGGGCCACCTGTCGCTTACACCTGTTACTGTGGTTCCGGTTTCGCCCATTTTGGGTACGATGCCTGTCTTCACAGGGTCTGTAACCGAAGAAAACACAATCGGTATGGTCTTGCTTATCTTTACCTGGGCCTGGGCATTGGGCGTGCTGATGGCGTGAACCAGAGCAACCCTGTCGTCTTCGAATTTTCTGGCTATAATCGCGCAGGTGGGCTGGTCGCCCTGTGCGTTCTGCCGGTCGATGGTGATGTTTTCGCCCTCTATGAAGCCTTCTTCGGCAAGGGCCGCCGCAAACCCTTTGGAATCGTTGTCAAGGGCCGGATGGGCCACAATCTGCGCCTCACCGATTCGAATCATCTTGGCTGAAAGCGTGGAACCGAAAACAAGTCCCAGGGCCAATAAAAGCATCAGCAAAAATGTTATCCTTTTCATGATGTTACCTCCTTTTTCCATAGGGTTTATTTGTTTCCATCCATTCCGGTCTGGAAAATAACTTGTGCCCAGAATTCATTTTCAGATGGGCATAAGTTCACAAAACCATTCCCTTCCCCTCATTACATGATAGAGCGGCCGGCACCCGGCAGCCGCATGTCATACAGACACGTTATTGATAGATCTTCGAACTGTAGTATCTGTAGGCCATCTCCGTGGGGGTGATCCCTTCCGCCTTTGCGGTTTCAAGATTCCTGCGGGTTCCGTGCCTGCAGACCTTTTCGGTATGGTCCCTGATATTTTCCATGCTGGCCTTTTCCCTGTGTATATATTCTTCCATCCCCGCAATGACCCCGCCTGTATTGTGCATCCAGTCCACCTGAAAAAGAATCCCCTTCTCCTGAAGGAGCCTTGCGAGTTTCACCTCTTCTTCCTGGCTTGAGGCCTTGAGCTGGTTGTTGGCGGCCCCCAGTATAATCGAAAACCTGACCGAGCTGATTGCCGCCTCATCCAGGATGCCCCCCATTGCGCAGGGGGCAAAGATGTCCGCTTCAGTGGTGAGCACATCTTCCGGGTCTATCTTTTTTACACGGTCAGGAAATCGGGCCGTAAGCTTTTCCACCGGATCTTGTGAAATGTCGGTGATATGGATTACGACATCCTCTTTGCTGAGATACTCGTCCACCAGGGGATAGCCGACGGCTCCCACGCCCTGCACCACGATGGTTTTACCTGCCAGGCCGCCTGCTCCATACTTAAATGCCGCAGCCTCCTTTAATGCCAGATAGATGCCGTAGGCGGTGGGGCCTCCGGTAGGGCCGACCCTGCTGTCAAAGCCGCCCGCAATATTGAGCGAATATCCCCTGCTTCTCATGACATCGGCCAGTTGAGGCGAAAAGCCCATGTCGGGACCGGTAAAAGAGCGGGTCCTTGCCAGGGCGTATGCGAGAAAACCGATGCAGCGGTTATCTTCCAGGTCAACAGGTTCACACTGGACCGTTATCTTGCTTCCTCCGAAAGGAATCCGGGCGCCGGCATTTTTAAAGGACATGGCCCGGCTCAGATTGAGTCCGTCTATGATTACGTCAAGTTCGCGGCCGGCCGGATCGTGACGCCTGATCCCGCCGCTTCTGACGGCATGATAGCCGTTATTGATGCCCAGTGTGTTGCTGTGCATGTTGCTTATAAAGTGTATGTCCTGATCCCGGTCAAAAAGGCATTCGATGCCCTGGTGTTTCCCTTTCCTGATCAGCTCCACCACCTCTTCCAGGTAGTCTTCAAGGTCGTGTTTCTTGAACAGGTCCAGGGTTTCATTGTGACCGAGAAAGGCGGTATCAATGGTAAGCGGGTGTTCAAAGGTAAAATCCCTGTTGTATCGGGACCAGTCTGTCTGCTTGTCCCACTCCCTTGCGGCCCGAAAGGCGACCAGTCCATTCTTGAAATTATGATAAATCCCCAGGGTGGTAAGGTTTTCCTTTTTAAGAGGCAAAAACAGGCTTTTTTCCATTTTAGAATGTTCCTTTCTGCGATAGGGCGTGTTTACGGGTAGAAGGTGGCGTAGCGAGATATATCCGTTTAAGGTGTCCTGTCTTTTCGTCAACAATAGTTAGGTGTCTATGTGAGCAGGAAAGAGGCTGAAAGCCCGTTTGATTTCCCGGTCAGCCTGGGAGCAAAAACAGATATCTGAAAATATATGAATCACTGCAAGCGCTTCAAACGGAGAAGATAGCTTCTGTCAGGAGGAGAGGTCGATTTCCAGGTGAAGTGTAATGGTCAGTGCGCCTTTTTGGAAAAGAAGGCTGTTTGAAGCGATGATATGTGAAGTACCTTAACGAAACAGGGTGTTATGTCAAGCATAAAAGATTTCTATAACCAATTTAATACAAATGTTTATTTAAAGTACATTAAAATATACATTAGAAGCAGCGATGAACGAAAATTTAACGGTCTCGTAAAAAGTCCAACCGTCCCGCCTCGGAGTATACTTCATTCCTCAATCTTCTTTTTGACCCGCTTCAAGACCCTTTCTTTTGCATCTTCATGCGCCATTCCTTCCCCGTTTTCGAGCTGATTAAGGGATAACTGAACATCTGTTAGAAGTTCAAGTCTGTCCTGCATCGCTTCATATTCATGAGCAATCAAACCGGACAAAAACCGGATCCCCTGCCTGTTGTCTATTTAAGCGGATAGTGGTATTCTTACGCGAAGTATTAATTTATGAATTAAAAGGGTCTAATTTTCATCATGTTGAAAGGAGGTTCTAAATGGGGGTTTTCAGACGAAAGAGCTGGTCTCCTTACGCGGCGGGTGCCCTGACAGGTCTCCTGCTATGCCTTTCCGTGCTTTTTGTGGGTAAGTACCTGGGTGCCTCAACGACATTTGTGAGGGCGGCGGGGCTGATAGAGAGGAGTGTTGCCGCAGAGCACGTTGCCGGGAATAAATATTTCGCGAGCAAAAAGGTGAGGATAGACTGGCAGATGATGCTGGTGGTAGGGATCGTCCTGGGGGCGCTCTGGTCCTCAAAGCTCTCGGGGGATTTCAAGTCAACTGCGGTGCCTCCAATGTGGGAGAAGCGCTTCGGCGCAAAAAGGTCAAAGAGGTTCACAGCCGCCTTTGCCGGAGGTGTCATAGCCATCCTTGGCGCAAGGCTTGCCGGAGGTTGTCCCAGCGGGCACGGCCTGAGCGGGCTTGCGCAGATGTCGATCAGCGGGTACCTGTCGCTGATCTTCTTTTTCGGAGCGGGTATTATAGTGGCCCGGCTCATCTACGGGAAAGGAGAATAGCCATGCAACTGATCTACGGCCTGGTTACAGGCGTCATATTCGGCTTTCTTCTGCAAAAAGGGCAGGTCCTAAGGTATGACAGGCAGCTCGGTGCCTTAAGGCTTATCGATTTCACGATAGTAAAATTCATGCTCTCGGCCATTCTCGTGGCCATGCTGGGTGTGTATGTGCTGAGAGACATAGGGGTCGTGACCCTCAGTATTAAATCCACCGGCATAGGCGCCAATGTCATCGGCGGAATAATCTTCGGGATCGGCTGGGCCATCCTCGGATACTGCCCGGGGACCGCCGCGGGGGCACTGGGAGAGGGCAGGTGGGACGCAGTTTTCGGCCTTTTGGGAATGATCGTCGGGGCCGCGCTCTATGCCGAGATCTACCCTCTGATGAAGGTATCCATACTTAAGTGGGGGAGTTTGGGCAAGATAACCCTTCCCGGCATCCTGGGGTTAAATGCCTGGGTGGTGATTATACCTGTGGGGGTGATATACATGGTTCTTTTTTATGTGTTTGAGAAGAAGAACCTGTAAATAGTTTCCATCCGGAAATGGCCCTTTTGGCCAATATCTGCGTCAACCTGCGCAATTGCTTGTGCGATGTACCATATGCACATCTCCGCGCAATTGCTTGATTTCCTTGATCTTGGCCAAAACTCCTTGTTTCCGGTCCGGAAACTTATTGGTGCTCATCCATAAATCAAGATTTATGGACTCACGCTATCAGCAATCAGCTCTCAGCAGTCAGTAAAACGCTTGATATATCAATTTGTTGGCTAGTGGCTGATGGCTGACGGCTGAAGGCAACATCCGGAAATGATCCATTTCCGGATGGGCAGCGGGTATGATTTATCTTTATTCATGCGGCGGCAGGCGTGGTTTTTCCGCCTGCTGCCGCTTCTTTTATCCGGTCAGATTTTGGGGTGCCCGTCCATTACCGATTTTTATCTATGTCCGGAGGTTGATTTCTCTATCCGCCGCGTTATTTTCTTCTTGTCTTGTTGATGTTTTTCCCGTATTACCTACAAAGCAAATCTAGGGGAATAATAATATATGAAATGTGTAATATGCGGTGTGGAAATCGAATCTGTTGTCGAGGCGCTTGAAAGCGACTGGATTCCATGTTTTTTCGAGGGAGAAGAGATTCACGGACCGGCATGCCCGGACTGCTGCGGCGTTCTTCTCGAGCCTTCCGATGACGGCGAATTCGAGGTAAAGGAAGAGTATTTCGGCAAGATTTTATATGTCGATGACAGCACTGATTTTGAAGATGACGATTATGAATGGGAGGAATTCTCACTCGGCTTTATCCTCAACTAGCATCTATTAAGCCTTCAGGCGGTGATACCCTCAAAAAAGATCAACCCCAGTCGGTTACCGTAAATAACCCCGCGTCAGATGAATCAAGATCCTTTTTCATGCCGGTCACGTAATCGGGCCTGACTCCCCCCTTCCAGCGAGGGTAGCCTCCGCGCCAGACGTATCTCAGCAACTCCTGAAACTGCTGTTTCGTGAACCTGTAGATGCCTGCCGATATAATACGCGCGGTTTCTTCATCCCCTGCCGAAAGCGGTATGTCGAGCTGGTCTGAATACCTTTTTATAATCTCTTCCATGACCTGCCTGTTCCGAGCGCCTTCAGGCTTCTGTTTGAAATCCTCCGGCCTTTCAGGAAAGGGGAACCTTTTGTAGGCCTCCCCTATAAACCCGGCGAATCTTACGCCGTGAATGGCCCCCATGAGGTCGCCGATATCCGCGGCCTTTTCAATAAAAAAGCCCTTTATCAGGACCGGGCTCCCTGCCTCCTTGTTCCTGTTTAAGGCAGATACGGAGCGGCAGAATTCAGGGGCAAAGAAAAAGTAGCGATCCAGCAGAAGCATGTCCGAGTCTATATTGAAAAAACCGAAGGCAATGGTTCCGTGGCTTATCGATTCAAAGGCGAGCGGCATGAAGCACCTCCTGGAAAGGTTATGGGTTTATGGGGGCTTATAGCATTTATCAGGGGAAGGGTTCAAGGGGGCGGGGATCGGAGGGGTCAAGGATTCGAGGATCCAAGGGTTCAAGCGGGGGAGGTGCTTCTCGCATTTTCCGCGTTTCCCGCTTTTCTCGCCTGGTTATAACCATTCCCGTCTATCCGGCTGTCGCTACGGCACAGGCACCCTTTTACCCGTCCTTCTCTATTTGTTACGGAAAAGTGACCGCATCCCCGGGCTTCTGCAAATGTTACCTTAGCTG
>Ga0272442_10005967_pt1 | contig 16152 bp, 23 predicted proteins | sample SSMForm2O_FD_200262 | JGI IMG/M metagenome (GOLD analysis project Ga0272442, IMG submission 200262) | Marine sediment archaeal communities from Little Sippewissett salt marsh, Falmouth, MA, United States - SSM-Form-2O | ecosystem: Environmental > Aquatic > Marine > Wetlands > Sediment ...
ACAATTTCTTCCATAGTGATTACATTAAATAAATTAGGAATTAAAACTGTATTTCCTTGTGCTATTGAGTTGTCTAAACTTGTGAAAGTATCAGTATCTGTATATGCTCCACTAACAATAGCAATGTTAATCCTATCATCAATAGCAGATAATAATAAACATCTTTCTCCACCAAAGGAGTGTCCGATACAACTTACAGAATCAACATCATCCAAACTCATTAGATAGTTAACCGTAGCTATATCTTCTTGTAGAATAAAATTCATAGGAGATAAACCCCTATAGTATAACTTTTGTGAAAGTAATCTTTCTGCTGTTCTAATTTCATTAGCAGAAATTATTTGACGTTCTCCAAAGAAAAATGAATCTATACTCATAACAATATGGTTTTTCTCTACCAAATCCCAAAACATCTCACTATTTTTGCCTATAGTGTAATCTCCGTTGTGTTGGTGGGCAACAATAATAGCATTAGAATCAACTGGGTTCTTAGGTAAACTCAACAAAAAAGGAACATATATATTTTTTGCTGTTTCAATATACCCTTTTGTAATTTCATAATCTTTATAGGTGAATACGTCTTTTATAATAAGTTCCCCATTACCATTTTTTAAAGGTGAAGTCATTAATTGCTCAAAGGTTCTACTTGATTGAATAGTTGTTGGGTTTTCTAAGTAAGTCAGATACGGATTCATATTTAAGTCAGTCACATTCTCACTAGTTAAAACTATAGCTCCAGTTAGAACAACCCCTCCTAAAAACATTCCAATAAGCAAACCCATAAAGTAAGTTTTCATTTACCTTTCATCTCCTATTGCGTGTAATAACCATTTCACGAAAGTTCTACCATCTTCTTTCAATTAAAAGGAATAACACCACTCCAAAAGGAGTGGATAAAATCCCATCATCTTTTTTTAACTAAAACGCTTTTTCTTTTTCCAGAAAATCTTGATTCTCCGTTATTGTACCACTCTGCTCCTCTTGGAGCTGTTGTTGCTCCTCTTGTCTTTCTGTATCCCTTTGGAACACGAGTTAATACTTTAACTCTTTTTCCAGATTTATATGTTGCATAAACCATTTTCTTTACCTCCATAGTTTTCTCCACGCGTGGTTGGAGTGCTATTTATAAAGGGTTTTGATATATTTAAATTATAATATTTCATTTTCATCTCCTATTGCGTGTAAGGTATCTTCCACGCAAGTTTCACTAAAAATCGCCAAAGGATACCCATAACTTTAGTCGTGGGAGAAATTTGGCTTCACCTCACATATTTTCCCATTTTTAATCTGTATAGTTAATTCTTTTCCAATTCTGAAATATAACCACAATATACTAAATATTGGATAACTGATTGGATTGTATGTCGAATTAAAATCGTGTTCCCCTATTTCCCATGCTACAAGCCTTGCTAAAGCAAAAGCGGTGATATTATCTACAAAAGAAGTTCTCATTTCTTCTGTTTCTTCTTCTTTTCCTACTTTATCTTTCATTTTTATCTCCTATTGTGTGAAATAACCATTTCAAGAAAGTTTAATTTAGCAATTACCTCTCCCTCTTCCTGTTCTTGGTCCTTTTCCTCTAGGCCCTGTTCCATCTCCGTTTGGCATAGTTTTCACCTCCTTTCATTCTAACTCACCCCACATAGCTTTGGCTAAATCTGTATTCTTAACGTGAGTATAAACTTGTGTAGTATTAATACTGCTGTGTCCTAGAAACTGCTGGAGAAATCTTATGTTCCATTTCTTCTCAGTTAAATAATGTGTAGCTCCAGAGTGTCTTAATGAATGGAAATGTAAATCTCTTTTAAGTACACGTAAAGCGTCTGACTTAATCCATCTCTCTAAAGTTCTGACTGACTTATTTATAGGTAAGTGTTTAATTAACCTTACACAATTTTTATCTAATGGTATGTTTCTGTCTTTCTTTCCTTTAGCTTGTTTGATTGCTAGGAAACCTGTCTTGTGGTCATAGCAATCTCTAGTTAGTTTAATTAATTCTGATACCCTAAGGCATTGGTAGAAAGCAAGAAGGTATGTGGTTATTTTCTTCTTGTTTCTACGTACCTTAGGGTCACTCACTAGGGTATGCAATTCTTCTTCTGTGATATATTCTGGAAGCTTTCTCATTTTTTCAACATATTACGACACTCCTTATTTTATTTCATCCTCGCTGATGTTTTTTTTCTTGTCGCCTTTTGCCTATTATGCGACAGATTAGCTATTCTTAATACAATATCCCAATATATCATTTTTACAAAAAATAAACTCCCAAGAGCTATAATAGTTACTCCTACAGTTATATTAACCATTATCCCTATTATATTGCCAAAAGCCAATAATATTGCTCCAATAACCCAACATCCTTCCCTAAATGATTTTATATTTTTTATTTTATATTCCATTTTAACTCATAATCTCCTCAATTTCATCTGCAGAACAAAAACCATCTTTGTTTTCTATTTTATTTACTTTTGAAGTAAAATAATGTGTTTGATAGCTTTTAATGAACACTCCAATTAAAAATATGTAAAAAACCAACATTATCATGCTTTGAACCCTTTGCGACCAAATATAATTGCTCCAGTAATAAAATAAAGTTATTAAATTGCATATCCAAACAATACTAAAACAAATAGTTCCTGCTAGAAAAAAGTGGTGCATTTCATATACAGACATTATTTCCTGAAATTTTCCCATTTTTATTTCTCCTTTGCTCCAATCTTAGCCAATTCTGCTCTTAACTTCTTAGTGATCTCTTCTCTTGACTTATTACTATAATAAACTACAAATCCATTTTTGTCTGGCAAGTAAATGACTTTTTCTTCTGTTTTAAGTAAAGAACTAACCCACAACTTAGCCAATTTAGGGTCAGTAAGCTGGGTGAAGGCTTTACCATCCGATATAATTACCCTACACCCAACAGGTTTACCCTTGTTGTCTAATACAACATCCAACTTGTCATAAACTTTGCTCATTGTATTACACACTTTGCATAATCTGGCACTTCTGGAATAACAGTGTAAGCATATCTCCAAGCCCAAAACTCTTGAACTCTTAACATTCTTTTATTATGCTTATTGCACTTTTCCTTGTATTCCTCAACTGCTCTTTGTTGTTCTCTTGTTCTGTCATCTTCGTCTTTTTCTAATGCTTTTGCTGTGTATTCCCTTAGTGTTGGTGCGTTAGGTGCTATTTGTCCAATTTTTTCTATATTCATAAAAGGATTTGCACTAACAACTATGGATAACATCAACATAGCAACAAAGACTAATCCTATTGTTTTATTCATTTTATTCCTCCTTCCTCTTTTTATTCCTGAAGAACATAAATAAAGGTGCTGTTGTTGAAGCTACTACGTTTTTAGATTGTAGCATAGCTTCTTTTGTAAACTGATATGCTTCTGCTTGTGAGTGTTTTGCATATTGGATAATAAACAATATACTAATCATAAGCAATATCCCCAAAGTTAAGTTAATAGCCAAAGGTGCATACTGTTCCCACTTCTTAGACATATCTTGGTTTGTTCTTTGATTAATCTTATTTGAAGCATCCCTATAATCTGCAGGTGCTATTTCCATCATCATTGAATCTCCTGTTCTTGCTCCAAATTCATCCTTCTTGTCATCCTTCTTGTCATTTAGTAAGAGTTCTTTTAAGAATATCCATTTGCCTGTGGTTTTCTCTTTTAACTTAGCCCTATTGACTGGTAACAAGATTTTAGGATCATCTGGCTTTCTTACTGCAACTATACCCCTACGACCATTTATTTCGTGAAAGTCCTCTGATGATGCCTCTTGTATAAGACGATTATCATCGGTGATTAATTCTTCATCTCCACCATAATCCCACAATCCTAAAAACCATTTCTTTTGAAACCATCCTGCTTTTCTCATTTGAAAGGCAACTTTTCCACCACCTATGTCAATTAATTCTAAAAAAGGGTAGATATACTTCTTTCTTTTTCTAAGATAAGCAAACCCAAACAAAACAAAAATGATTATTGTTAAGAATAAAATCCAAAATAATATATTGCTTCCCCATCTTACAGCAATTCCTGCCATATTTCCCAAATCCATATTGTATCTTCCTCCATTTTGATTGTTTTGATGTTATGATCATTAAAGGGTTGGATTGAGAAAAGAGGTGACTAAACTCTCCAACCCTTCATTGCCAGTGGGTGTAGTATATGAATACAGAGTGGTGACCTGTTGTGAGTACTACACCACACCATTTAGTGAGGCAATTATTTATCTATGTTACATACTCTTAGGGATTCCACCTCGTTTTTGGTTTGTGGGTTAGTTACTAATACCCTTCTAAAATAAACCTTACACCCCACCATTTCCGATGGAGAATTTATCCCTGCATTTTGTATAAAGGTTGAGTTGGTTTTATTTAAATCAAATAACCAATCTTTTTGATTTCTTTGTAAACTTAACCTTAATCTCTTGTTTCCATTTTCTTCATAAACAGACACATTGATTATAGCAAATGCTTCATCCTGTCCATTTACATCTTCTGCTTTCAAAAATTTACTTCCTGTAAAGTCTTTCCAATTTAATTCGTTTCCATTCATTTTAGCTTACCTTCCTTTTGTTTTTTTTCTTTTAATTGGCTAACTGCCATAACCATTTCTTTTTTTAAGTCTTTTACTTTGCATGTTCCCATTGCTTTGTTATTATAGGTAATATACATATTAATCTATTTCCTCTTTTTCTTCAACTGGTTCGTGGTTTATTTCTATTGCTTTAACAAAATAACCATTACAAGCTGGACACCTACCAAAGACTAACCTGTCTAAAACAAAGGTTTCATCACAGCTTACACATTTAAACTTAACTTGCTCTATTTTCATTAAGATCATCTCCTACCATCATTGTTAAGGTGTTGCCACTCTTAGTGATTACTTCTATTTCAATTAACATATCAATAATTTTGGTAACAGATAATCTGCTAACACCATACTTTAATGCGATATGTGATGCCAGTTTACCATAATTTGCTGTTGCTTCTTTATTAATAAAAGATATAATTTCCTTCTTAATTAGAATATTTAGTTCCCTTTGATACAATCTTTTTTCACCCATTTATACCCTCCCCTTAAATTTTTTTAATAATTCTTGATCTCTTGAATTTAATCTTCTTAACTCTCTCATAACACAACACACAATAAAATGGTTACGAGATTGATAAGTTGTTTCATTATCGTTTTCCAGAAATGAATCAATATCTCTTTCCAGCGTCGGTGAAAGATAAATTGATGTCACTTTTCCTTTTTTCATGTGTTTTAGTAAGTGGTTAGTATATATAAATGTTTCGTTTTAAAAATAAAAAAATAAAATAAAATAAATTAAGTAGTAGTATAGTATAGTAGTTAGTTTTAGTATATGTATAATTAAAAGTGCCCTTTTACAAACTCTCTCACCCTATTTTATTATATTATTATTTTTTTATTTTTTTTCCAATAATCCAAAAAGAAAGAGGATTTTTATTAAAATGATAAAGAGGGGAATGGAACAACCCCTCCCTCATTCCACAAAACAATCATAGAAAGAGTATAAAAAAACGTGTATAAAACCCCTTATTTTAACAAAATAGGTAGGGGTATATTCTACGTTTTTTAACTAAAATACTTTATTAATTTCTTTAATGGATCATCCATTTTAATAACCTGCCTGTTTGGATATGTTCTTAAAATATCCTTTTATTTTTTTCTTACTGCCCTCTGTAATAACATAGCTTTTAAGAAACTTCCCTGTAAGATGTTCCTTAAAAGGAATTTCTGTTGCCTTAACTATTTTTCTCTTTTTAACTTTTATTTTATTTGCCATATTACTCCATACTTAATCCTATTACTTTCTTTACAAGTCCTGGACAATAAACTTTCATTTTTTTCTTAAATGCCCTTTAACTCTTACTTTTGCACTTCTTCCAGGAACTTTTCTAAGATGACCTGCTACTCTACATTTCTTTACCATAAGTCATACCTCCATTGTTTTTTTAATTATCTAATTATAAAAAAATAAAAAAAAGGTTTAGTTAGTTTAAATTGTTCTCTTACCTTTAAATACAAATGCACCTAAGAACATTAAACCCACAACAAGTGCGATAACTGCTGGGGTCCAACCTGCTAATCCATCACTACCAAGTTCATCTTGCATAGCTCTAAGATTAACTGCACCAACACCTTCTGCGTCTAATACAGAACCATTACCATTATCGAAGTTACATTTTCCCAGTGTCATATTCCAAGAGGTAGTGTTACCATCCACACTAGGACAATTTCCTATCCCCCCTTCCATACCAACTAAGATAATTAAACCTACTCCAACAATAAGTGCAAATCCTATAACCCCAATACCTAATTCTTGTAAGTTACTAAACATTTGGTTTATCCCCCTTTAAAGGGGTAAGGTCTAATAAGACCTTCCTCCTGACTTATAGATAAATGCTCCTAAGAACAACATACCTACAGACAACGCCACAATCGCTGGTGTCCATCCAGCCAATCCTGAGCTCCCTAGTTCGTCATTAAGGTAAGCTACAGTTGTGTTTGCAGTCCCACCAACAGCATCTCCAAATTCTTGTAATACTACTACTCCTATACCGATTATAATCGCAAATCCAATGATCCCGATTCCCAAATTTTGTAAATTTTGAAACATTTTTCAAAACCCTCCTAAGTTTTTAATACTTATAAGGGGTGAATTTTGCTTATAAATGTAGGTAGAATAAACACCTTTATGAGTAGAAAAATAAAGAAAAAGGGTTAAAAATCCCTATCTCTGCTATACATGCTATATAAGAAAATCATTATTAGTAATGCCATAAAGAACAATACCCATTGCCATGCTAACAAATTCATATACACCAAGAATATAGATAAAACTAGACAAATAAATCCTGAACCTAATAATGCAACTTCAATTCCAAATGCAGAGAAAATTATCACTAATATACCAAATATCATCATAAGCATACCTAACCAAAAGTTTCCCCCAGTTGCCACGTTAGGTTGTTTTAATAAATCTGATGCTACAGTTACATTTGTCCAATTTACTGCTACCATTATACCCTCACCATCCTAAATACCATTCCTACAATAATAATTACCAAACTTATTTGATATAGTAATGTAATAAAGATTCCCACATCTTCATCTATTTGTAAGTAACCACATATCTGGGTGATAAAACCTCCTGCAAAGAAGTCCCCGAGTGTAGAGAACATTCCCCTCCCAATAGTCCATCCTTTCTTTAAAGTAAATCCTTCGTCAGTTTGTGTTTGTTCACTTTCTTTTATGTTTTTTGCAGATGTTTCCTCTAATCCTGAAAAACCATTAAAGGTAGATGCTGTTTGATTACCAAATCCTAATTGGTTATCTCCCATATACATACCATTGAATTGGGTTACAACCATACCTAATAAAGAAACAAATAAGAAGGACAACATAATTCCCTCTGTCCAACCTATTAAACTTGCTCCACGTTTATTATTTTTAATCCATTTCATCTGTTTTTATCTGCCCTTTTCATAAAGTGTATAACTATTCCACCCATACAAGCTAGTCCCATAAAGATTACAGTATTTATTGATCCGATTATAACTCCCATGAATAGCCCTGCAAATCCAAATATTATTGCTACAATCGGTGAAGCTATCCCTATTAATGTTAGAGTAAGGAATAAAACCATATTAATGAATAACCCTGTTGTGGTAGTAAAAGCCGTTCTTCCTGTGAGGTAGTTCTTTAAATGGATTATCTTTGCGTCGGATGCAGACCTATAAACTTTGACATTAGCTGTCCCTGTGTAGTCGGAAACATTACAGGTCATTACTCCTGTATAACCTGTTGCGTGTTCAAAACAAACAGGGGTAAGAGAATCACCTGATAACATGCTCACTTCCATAACTATTTCCTCTGTAGCTTGACTTGGGTCGTTATAATAATAGGTAATAATCCCTGTATCAAAATCATAGTAGGATGTAGAGTTTATTCCAAACAAACTTGTCCAATCAAAATCTTCTTCTGATATAGTTGCTTCATATTCACAAGGTGTTGAAACACAAGCAAACCTTATTGGTGCTAATAATCTAATTAAATCTCCAGTAGTGGTGTAAAGTCCTACCCTATAATCAACATCTTCTGCTACTACCCTCATAACAGTTTGTCCTTTTTCATCTGTCTTTGCCATTCCAACAGTGTCATAAGTGTTTAAATCTGGATACCATCTTAGTAAGTTTAAGTAATGGTTTGTGAAAGGGTCTAAGTTTTCATCTTGCATAGTAAACAAGAAGCTAGTAGCATCCCCATTTTCTAAAAGGAATAAAGTATCATTAACCTTGTTGTCTGTAGAAACTGTTTTATTTGAGAAAAGGTAATATCTTCTATCGGTATAACCTTCTTTATAATATTGTAGTTCTCCATAACCTATTGAATAATTGGTGTTTGTTGTTGCATTAGCACACAAACAAAAAGAGGAGTTTTCTCCTAAAGAACCATACCTTGTAAATGAAGTTCCATCACCCAATGCTAATTGGATGTTATAATCAAAACTTGCTGTGGTTATACTTCTATTTTCTTCAAAGGCAAAATCCCAACACCTTAATTCTGAAAGATCACCACATCCTAGAGAGGTAACATCAAAAGTGTTATTGTCTAAAACATAAAATACTCTTAAATCTGTGTAGTTAGAACTTTCTTGATTATCATTTGCTCTACATCTCCAATAATATGCTCCTGCTTCACTAACAGTCCAAGTGGAATTTGTTTCTGTTGAATTAGCTTGTTTTGTTAAACCTGCCAAAGATGTTCCTGTGTAAATCTCATATTTTATTGAATTGTTTTCGTTATCTTCTGAACCATTACAAACCAAATAAATATCTCCTGCAGTGTAGTAGGTTTCATTAAGAGGTAAAACCTCGTTTGGAATTGTAGGTATGTTGTTGTATTGTAAATTGTAATTAGAAGAATTTACTTTAAGCCCATTACTTCCTTCACATTGTATTATCCAATTCCATTGGTTTTGGTATTGACTAGGTAAGGTTATATTCAATGTTTGGTTGGTGTTTGTAGTTATGGTGTTATCGCTTAATTGCATTAAAGTATTATTTAATATAATGGTACAATTATTAATTGAGTAACCTCCTTCAATAGAAACATTGTAAGTAAAGTTTACATTTCTTGTTCTAGTTAAATAGTCTGTAGGTGGATAAAGTCCTGTCACAATAGGGTATGCTTGGAATCTAGTAAAATTAAATATAGTTGAATTTGTTTTATAGCTATATTCATCTGAACATTCAACAGTAATATTATATTGCCCATAATCTAATCCTGTTAGGTTTATTGTATTATTTATTCCTTCAATAATAGCAGAAGTATTACTAATGTTTACCAAATCATTTAAGTAAACTTTACACTCGGTAATTTCATGTCCATCATAGGGTTGGTAAGTTACATTAATCTCATCAGTATATTGTATTGAATTATTATAAGGGGTGGATATGTTTACCAAAGGGGGATCATTATATATTGTGATGTTAAAAGCTGATGAGTTTGCCTTCTGTCCAATATCATCCTCACATTGTATTAACCAGTTCCAATCTCCAAAAGCCATAGTTGTAAAGTTAAAAGTGTTATTAATAAAAGGAACAAGAATAGTATTGTTGCTTTGGTTAATTAAATCGTTTAGATATAAACTACAATTAACAACTTCCCCATCATCTGTGAAGTTATAAGTGAAATTAACACTTTGTGTCATCTCTACTATAGTATTGTTTAATGGGAATACATTATAAACATTTGGTGGGTTATCGGCAACAGTTATATTCCACTGTGATGAGTTTGCCTTTACTCCACCATCATCTTCACATTGAACATACCAATTATAAGTATCATAATCTAAAATATAATGTGGTAATGTTATTTGTATTGTATTATTTGCTTCTTTTACAACTTCTGTTTGATTTGAAACAATATAGGTACTATTTAAGAATAAAGTACAATTAACTATATCTCCATCACCTGTAACATTATAATAGAATGTATTTGCTCTATCTCTTGTTAGTGTTTGATTAGGGGGGAACACATTATATACTTGTGGAGCTTGGGTTATTCCTTCTGTGGAGTTTTCAAATGTTGGGTAATTATTATAGAATATTGGAGGAAGTAAATCTGTTGAACCATTTATAAACATTAAATTATCTATTTGTCCTACAAATGCTTTATCTGCATTTGGATTTGCTGCCCAACCACCTAACATAGTTATAGTGTCAGTTATAGGTAATACTGTTTGGTCATCATTAAATTCTACAGGATATAACTCTGTTCCGTTATAAAAAGATACTTTATTATTAGATGAGGTTGTATCTATCTGAAAACATCCCCATTTTCCTAAAGTTAAATTATAGAAAGAGTAATAAGCTGAACCATCACTCCCATATCTAGTTATATTTCCTTTTGGATTATTAGCATCATAAAACGTAAATCCTCCTATGGAAGTTGTTCCTGAAGGATACATAAATATTACTTCATTTCCACCTGTTGGTCCTCTTGTTATATTAGCACACACTCTAACAACCCAATCTGAACCCCCCTGCCAACCTAATTCTCTATCTTGGTTATCTACCCACATAGCATTAGAATAAGAAGAAGGATTAGATAAAGTTTGCATAGCATTTCCCATATAACCGCTTAAAGTATTAGGAACAAATGTCATATTTACTGTAGTATTAAATGTTCTGCTCATACTTGAGTTATCCTCTAATTGTATATATTTTGCATCTAAGGATGTATAACCTTCAAAGTTAAGAACTGCTGTTGCTGTATCCCCTGGATTATCAAACTGCACATTAAATGTTCTTGTATTATTCCATTTTGTTGGAGCGTCTATTGTTTCGTGACCCCAATAAATAGAATAGTTTTGATTAACTATAGGATTCCCATTTGTATAACTTGGAAAACATACGGTAGCATTTGTTGAACCAGCATTTTTTAATGTAGTTGGAAGTTCATAAAGTGTTCCACTATCATTCCAAACTGCTCTAATATCATCATAATCTGGTTGTGTTAATTTAGTGGAATCAAAGTCAGATACACATAAAGTTGAGTTTCTATAAATCTCTGAATCTAGTGTTGTGAAGTTATAATCATCTCTATTTTTCCAACCTGTTGTGTCAAACACAGGATCTAATTTAAGTTTTTTACTTTTATCTTCTAAAGGAGAATATTCTATAAACCATTCCCCTTTCTTTCTAAATTCTACGTTTAAATCAAAGTAATATTCTCTTGTTTCATCTTTATAGAAATAATCAATATAAACAAGTTCTGCTCCTTCTTCTGTTTCTCTTAATAAAGAAGCTGTTGGAACTAACTTGTATTCACACTTTGTTACTTCTTCGGTAGTTGGATTGTTTTCTCTTATTATCCTTTCTTCTTTTTTCCCTGTTGTTTGGTTATAATATTTTTCTTTCTTTTCTTTATAGTTATCTATTATTTTGGTGTGAGTTTCACACACAAGTTTTTTTGTTTTTAATTCATACTCATTAATAGCTTCATAAGTTCCTTTATCCATATTAATTTTTATTTCATAATATCCATTTTGGTTTGCTGTAATATTAAACCTAGCATCTGCTTTGGTTACTCCTATGGATTTATACTCTGCTTGTATTTTACCTAAACTATTCTTAGAAGCAATAAGTTTATCACTAGAGATTTTATCTTCATATTCTAATCCCACTAATTCTTTAATAAATCCTGCTTGAACTAAAGGAAGGATTAATACACCCATCAAGATTAACACGATTAATTTCTTATTCATCTTGACGGCACTCCTCCTTGACTTATTCTTATTTTAGCAAAGATTGCCATTCCTGCCATTATCATTGAACCCAATATGATTGTCATTAAATTGTTTCTAATGAAATTAGCCATAGGCATATAAGTTATAACTAATAAACTAAAGTCGTTACTATTGAATATCTCACTTAATACTGTTTCAAATCCACTTGCAAACATTATTAAAAAAGCATTTGAAATAATAAACAATATCAAAAAGAATGGATGGGTGTCTATAAAGAATGCACTTGCCATTAACAATACTAGCTGGACAACTAATGATATTACTATAATCCAATCCCACATCTCATAAAAGGTGTCTGCTACCTTAGTAACCCCTAGCCCTGCATTCCTACTCATATTTCCTACTTGTGAACCGAAGGGTGTTAAAATCTCATTACTTAATTTAATAAACACCACAGAAATAATAAGTATCCCTACTATCACAGCTATGAAAGTAGCCATAGGCAATACAAAACTATTTCCTCTTTTATTAGATAACATTAAGTCTTTTACCTCTCTTTTTTCTTTTTAACATATTCATTAAATTGGTGTCGTCTATAATTAATGGTTTCTCGGAAGCTAAAGAAATAACTCTTGACAATGGCACAACTACTTTTTTTCTTCCTGTTATTTTTCTAGCAACTTCTTCCATCTTAATTTTTCTTTTAACAAAATTATCGTATGCCAATGGAGTTATTTTTATTGATCTAAATACAGTTGCCATCTTAAAACACCCCCTCTGCTCTACGTCTATCATTATCTTTTTTAAATCTTAAATAATTAATAACCATACAAACCACATAAACCATAGTAGGTAATAAGATTAGGGTGTAAGCACCTATCCCTATAAATAAATCTAAGAACCTATCAACCATAGCATTCCCACCATAATCATAATTGAATCCTTTAAATGCTAAACCAATAAAGTACATACAATAGAAGTAAACTAAATCATATAATACTAAATCCAACTTCCCTGCATGTCCAACAAAGTTAAATAGTGTGAATATAAATGCACATAAATATACCAAGAACCCTATCATAAACCCTACTTTTGTGAAGTCTGTAGGTGGTTCTTTTCCATTTAAAGTAACCCTAAAATTAAAAGAAGAAAAACCATCATAATCTCCGTCGCAATACATCACAACAGAATAATCCCCTATTGGTTGTAGTTGGGTATGGTCTATTGAATAATTATAGTAAGAAGGGTTATAAGTCATTTCTTGGTTTGCAACCATTTGAGTAGAGTTAGGATAAATAATTGTTATGTTACAAGCAGTTCCTGAATCACATATTGAATTATTTGCATCGAAACAAGAAACCTTTAAATCTGTGGTTGTATTCTGTTCATATAAATAGGAGGTTTCATCAGAAGCACTAACAAAAGGTAGAACTAATATTAAAAGAGGTAGAAATAACATTAGATTTTTAATATTAATTTCTACTTTCATTTAAAACTCCTTTTTTCATTCAACTTTATATAAGGTGCTTTACCTTTAAAATTGTTTCCTTTTTTAAGTTTGATATAAGGTTGTTCTTGTTTCTTTGTATGTGGAACTAAAGTCATTTCATAGGTTATATTTTCTGCTACCACCACAGGAGGGTCATCTCCCCCATCATCACATCTTCTATTTAAGGCAATATTTATTTCTGTAGGGTATATTATTTCTATTGATTGTGTATAGTTGTAATAGCTTTCATTCTTAGTAACAATTATTTTATGTGGGTCTAATAATGAAATGTTTGAATAATTTGTATAAAAGTAAGTTCCATAAACAATTTCTGATTTATTTATGTTCCCTGTGGAGTTGGTAGTAACATTTAAGACTACTTCATCTTCAGAATTTTTAACTACAACTCTTGCATCTTCTATAGGTAATTGATTAAAACAATCTGTAACCCCTACATCTAAAGTAAACTTCCTGTAAAGAGTTCCATTTGTTTCACCTACCCATGTGAAATTCCAATTTGAATAATCAATATTTAAAGTACCTCCATTTAACTCGGTAGTAGAATACCCTTTATCTTCAGTATAATAAAGGTGTCTTAATATATCGGAAAGTAGATAAGTATTGTTTAAAACAATATTTAAATCGGATGTATAAGTTATTGCGTCATAAGTTTCTAAATATTGGTTGTCACAAATGTTTTCATATAAAGAGTTTGCATAACTTAAATAGTCATACAATTCTATAAGGGTTGTATTTTTATTTATAGTTATTTTATTATTTGTTGAATCTAGATGGAAGGAATCTATAAGAGAAACATTTGTTACATTTTTATCCGTTATAAAATTATCTATAACCAAGAATAAATCATCATTACTTAAAACTCCTGTTATTGTTCTTGGTATTTCTAAAGTGTTATATCCATATTTTTTTACTGTTATTGTTTGGTATTGTGCATATGAGTCATTCTTTCTATATAATGCATACCCTTCTACATGTCCAGTGGTATTTGTTTCTAGTGCATTAACTTTGTCTATTGAAAGGTTATAAAGTGTTTCACTACAATTAGAAGCATAAACCACCAATGTATTTTCTAAAATTCCTGTGCTATTTTGTATTTTATGGAATACATGAGAAGCATAATAAATATCTCCTGAATCTTCCCAGATTGCTCCTTCGGAATCTTCAAAGAAACCTCCATTTGAAACTATTGGTTTTGTTGGTAGGTCTTGTCCTGATGCTGTAAGTGTTGCTCCGTCTACATAAACTGTTAGATTGTGATAATCGTAAGATTGTTTGTTTACAGTTGTTACGAATGAATTATATGTGCTATTCCAAATCCATGCAGGATTTTCTGATTCTAAGTATTTAATATAATCATATACTTCATTCCATGAATGGTCTTCTGTAACATTAACTATTAAGTAAGTTCCATTATAATTTCCTGCTATTCCTGTGTAAGCTTCTACTGTAGCTTTAGTTGATTCTGTTATACCTGAATCTGGTAAGGATTGTATTTCTTCTTCAACTATAGAAGTTCCTTTCATTTCTATATCTAAAGTTGTTGGTTGTTGTCCGTATTCTACTTTTAACCATTTGAATATGTCTGTAGTATCGTTGTTTATACCTCTTGAATCAAAATAGTTGTTATCCTCTTGTAATCCCCCTGTAGTCCTCCAATAAACACCTGTTAAAATACCTCCATCTGTGGTGTAGGAAGCATAACCATCTGATTCGCTTAAAGTGTAATCTCTGTCAGCAGTATAATCTGGATTATCTACTATTTGATTAGATGCTAATCTTCCTCCCCAATCAGTATCTCTTGTATAATATTTTGCTTCTGAACCTGCTGTTGCTGTGAAATTTATTTCTTGTCTTACTTCTAACAACCCTTTGTTATTAGCATGGTCTGGTAAATTACCTTCAACAACTATTTCAGTACCAGAATCATGATTTGAGAATCTTGCCCACCTTTCATCCCAGTGTGCATAACCCACATCAATTGAATCATCAAAGATGTCAAATCCTTTAGCTAAAATCCATTCACCGTTAACATTGTCATTATCTAAACCAACAACACATTGTTGAGGGTCTTGAACATTCAAGAATGAAATTCCTTTTAGAGGGGTATTTGGAACAACAAACCAAACAAGAGCTGCATTGTTCATTATTAGGGAGGTTATTTTGGTATCTGTACCTGAATATCTTAACGCACCTGTACCAGTACCAGTAGCTGAATATAACTGAGCATTTCCTGAAATATGTAATGTTGAACCTGTTAAACCCCAAACTGCATTCCTTTGTTCAATTGTTCCTCCTTTCCATGTCCAATTACCCCCTGATTCCACTAAAATATCTTGATTTTCTTCAACCCATGATGCAGATGTGGTGTTTCTTTCAAAATAAAGGATTGTTCCTTGCCTTCCATTAGTTCCAGTTATTAAAGTACCCCCATTGAATACTCTAATATAATTTTGATAATTACTACCTCCACTTTCTGCTAACTCTCCAAATGTTAATTTTCCTTTAACATCATCATCATCAATATCTAGAGTACCCCCACTTTTAATATTGATTTCAACTTCATCCTCAACAACAAAATCTCCTGGAGCAATAGCAGTAATTAAAGGGTCATATTGCATATTGTCTTCTTGTGTAGATTCGTATTGAATATAATCATACATTTCTTGAGGGGTTGTACTTCCAGAGATATTTATTGTTTTACTTGGCCAACCAATATCAAATTTAGAAGAATATCCTGAAGCAGTATCATTGTCTGCAACTACATAAGAGTTAGCGGTTTGTCCAATGTTCACCTTCGTTCGTGCTGCCATCGTGACAGGAAACTCTTGAAACTGATACCCA
>Ga0272442_10005970_pt1 | contig 16151 bp, 13 predicted proteins | sample SSMForm2O_FD_200262 | JGI IMG/M metagenome (GOLD analysis project Ga0272442, IMG submission 200262) | Marine sediment archaeal communities from Little Sippewissett salt marsh, Falmouth, MA, United States - SSM-Form-2O | ecosystem: Environmental > Aquatic > Marine > Wetlands > Sediment ...
TGGCGTCGACTTTATCCTTGCCGTGTTTTTGGCGGACAAGATCTTTGAGGCCAACGTAGAATAGAATGGATTGTTTTTCAAAGCCCAGTGCAATATTGAGGATTTCTTGGAGGCTCTCCTTTCCTGTCAATGTTTTGGCAATCTGGGGATCTCCTTCCCCACCATGCGTATCGGCCATAACGGAAAGGTACATCGAGGCCTGTCCATCGGTAAAGCCAATTCGCGTGAAACATAGAATAGCAGCAACGATTTTAAAAGTCCAATACATGCAAGTATTTCATTCGATTTTTTATGATCCAGCCTACAAGAATATTTACCAACAATACGAACGTGTGCTAGAAAGAACAAAGGCAGTTTTGAATTCAACATCCGACAATTCAGGCAAATAATCGCTTTTGGAACTGCTCCGCTGTTTTCATATGTTCTCTTGCTTTCTGTTTGCCCATTCTCCGAAGTTGGAAAGTCATCACACACATTCGGGCATTTTCTGCAAATATCTTTTCGTGCTTTTGGATAAATCGCCAGAAAAGAGCATCCCATATCTCGCACCAGGGGCCAGCCCTGAAATCACTCATTTTCCTAATATAATTCGATGAACTGATATACGGTTTCGACGTCATGAGTCCGCCGTCGGCATACTGACTCATCCCATAAACATTGGGAACCATCACCCAGTCATAGGCATCGATGAATAGCTCCATGAACCAGCGATGGACCTCATCAGGATGAATTTCGCACAGGAGCATAAAGTTCCCCAGGATCATCAGCCTTTCAATATGATGACAATATGAATGGCGAAGCACCCGCTTGATAATGACGTCCACGGGTTCGATGCCCGTGGTTCCATGATAAAATGCTTTCGGCAGCTTGTTAGTGCAATTCCAGAAGTTTGCCTTTCGTTGCCTCTCACCGATGAACAGATAAGCACCTCGGACAAATTCCCGCCAACCAATAATTTGCCGCACGAAAGCCTCAAGACTGTTGATTGGGATTTCGTAGTGCTCAGCAGCCGCTAAAACATCCTTTAAGACCTCCTTCGGCGTTAGAAGACCAGAATTCAATAACGGCGATAAAACCGAATGAAACACAAAAACATGCTGTGCGGATATTGAATCTTCATAATCCCCAAAGTATTTAAAACGGTTCGTAATAAAATCTTTCAACCATATACGGGCATCAGGTCGGGATACGGGAAAAACGAAATCCTCATTAAGACCTGGATTCTTGGCATATTCCTCTTTGATTTGGGAAACCGAATGTTGTGAAGGAGCATCTTTTGGCATCATCGGTTCGGGTATCTGAAGGCTCCGAGGAAGCTTTTTTCGGTTCTCCGGATCGAAACTCCATTTGCCGCCTACCGGCTTTTCGTTTTGTATAAGAATTTTCAGTTTTTTCCTTTGAGCGATATAGAAGCTGTTCATTGAGAAATTCTTGCGAGTTGTGAAGAAATCTTCCAACACTGTTTTGGAGGTTAGAAATCCTGGGGATTGCTGGATATATAGGTCCTTTTGGTTTTGTTTACATATTTTTTGCAGGCGGCGCATCAGTTTGTGATCGCAAAGGTCAGCAATATAAAATTCTTTCAAGGTCTTTTGTGATATAAGTTGAGTGAGATATGATCCGGCCTTTGGCGTTTCTTGTTTGACATGCCTAACTTGGTAACCCCGAGAGCTCAATTCGCTCTTGTAAGCAAGCATTGATTCTCTGTGAAACAAAAGTTTCTTCTTATGAAACTTGAAATCCGTGAAGAAACGATTCTCCTCGAGGAGGTAGACAGTGTTTGTCACTGAAAGCGCGGGATGGTCTCTAAACAATTGGTGTGGAAAAATGAGTGCGACCTTGTCTTCTTTAGAGCTGCGCATCCACAAATCACCGATTTTAGTAATGCTTCATTTTACCAGGACGTTGACTCTACCGAGACTCGTTATCGCAGTCAAGAATTATCACCTTAACTCAAATATAAGAAAAGTTCCTACAAATGATCAATTGATAATGTATATTGATTCTCAAATGAATAATCACAAGCTCATTCTTGTTATAGGGATGCGGAAAGCTCGTCCAGATCGTTTTCTTTGCGCCAAAGGGCCTGTTTGGACTCATCTATATCGAGAGAAGCCCCCTTCAAGAAAAGAAGCATTTAACACGGCACTCAGGATTGAGCGGTCTGCAGGAGAAATCCATTATTAAAAATTCATGGAGAAGGAAGCTGATTTACATTATATTGAATTGTTCCAGAAGATGAATGCCTATGATAAGGATCATGAAAGCCGGATTCGGGTTTACATGGAAAAGCATGGAATCCAAATTGGCGAGATCGACAATTAAAGAAAATGGCGGATATAAGGAACCGAATACATTGAAATCATGGTACAATCTGGTTGAACTCCATAAATCAGAAGGCCAGCTGTATGCAGCTAAAGAGTTGTAAACAAAACAAAGATAAAGTGAATATTTCAACTGTCAGATTAAGGGTGTGTTTCTGTGTTTTTTTCCTTTGATCATGTAACATGCAGGGGCTTGTTGGATTAACCTTAACACATGCATAGGGCGTTAACGACGATGTTGCATAGGCTTAAACCTAAACATAAACAGCCGCAGACTACAAAACCGATCTTTAGCAATCTCATATTTTTATTATCTTCATTTGTAATTATGGCTTGCATCATCATTGCACCGTCTTGTTCTTATCTTCGCACCGTCAAGTACAGATCGTTCTTATTTAAAGCAAAAGAAGGAGTTTGAATCGCTTCATAGGAGTTATTGATGTTGGAATCACGGAAGGATCTTAGGAAAAAACTGAAGATATTATTTGACAGGCAACGTATTGGGGTTTTGTCGACGCAAAAAAGAAATCGTCCATACGCGAGCCTTGTTGCTTTTGCGGCAACAGACGACTTCAGAAATTTCATTTTTGCTACACCACGTACGACACGCAAATACGCCAACATCATCAGCAGTCACAGAGCGGCGCTGTTGATAGATAATCGATCCAATCAAATGAGCGATTTCAGAAAAGCGATGGCGGTCACTGTTGTGGGGGCCGTGCGGGAACTACGGAAATCAAAAAAAAATCGATTAATCCAACTCTATACTGATAAACACTCTCACCTAAAAGATTTTATCTTATCGCCAACCTGTGCAATCCTTTGCTTAACGGCTGAAACACTTCATATTGTCGACCGATTTCAACATGTCATCGAGTACCATCTGAACAAATGAAACTGATTTATCATCTATCTCAGATTACGAAGTCAGACCGAAAACATGTGGGGGGAAAAGCTTTCGCTCTTGCCCAAATGGCACATGAGGGACTGCCCATCCCCAAAACGATTGGCATCTCAACCCAAGCATATAATGATTTTATGGATGGCACTGGACTGCGAACACAAGTTCTTATGGAGTATTACCGAAAATCCTTCGATCAGATGCGATGGGAGGAGATGTGGGATTGCTCACTGAGAATACAGAACATGTTTGCCAGGACGCCGATACCGGCAACGCTTGCCGGGGCACTGAAAAAGGAAATAGTCAAATCATTTGATAATAAGCCGGTCGCTGTACGATCTTCGGCTGTCGGTGAGGATTCGGCAAAAACTTCTTTCGCCGGTCTGCATGAATCCTATTTGAACGTAAGAGGTCCTAAAGAAGTTCTTGAACACATCAAGCACGTGTGGGCCTCTACATGGTCCGATGCGGCTTTACTCTACCGAAAAGAAATCGGACTGGATGTTGAGGATAGCAGCATGGCGGTTGTCATCCAGGAATTGGTTCACGGTCAGGAATCGGGCGTTATCTTCGGAAGAAGTCCGGTTGACCGTTCCAAAGCGGTTGTGGAAGCCGTGTATGGTCTCAACCAAGGCCTCGTAGACGGCACTGTTGAACCTGATCGATGGATGATAGACTTAGATTCCGAAATGATTGTCTCTCACACACCAGCTCAGCGATACAAAGCAATCGTGCCCGCTTCGAGGGGAGTTAAGATAATAAGATTGCCGGCCGGCAAACGTGAAAAACCTCCTCTTACAAAGCGCAAGGTGAACAACTTGTTTAAAGTAGAAAAGAGGCTTGCCAAATTATTCGGATCGGACCAGGACGTCGAGTGGACTTACGACCATTCCAAGCTATGCCTTCTTCAATCTCGCCCCATAACGGCAATGACCGGAACCGAAGATGATGAGGATCGTCAGTGGTATTTGACGCTTAGACGCAGCTTTGACAACCTGGTGGGTTTGAGAACTAAGATTGAAAATGACATCATACCGTCAATGGCCGCAGAAGCGGAATCTCTTAAGAAAAAAGACCTGAGACGGATATCAGATGAAGATTTGGTCACTGAGATTTCGAATCGGGTGAGTATATGTGAGAAGTGGAAGAAGCTGTATTGGGAATTCTGCATTCCTTTTGCCCATGGCATACGACTTTTTGGCATGGTCTATAACAAAGCGGTTAAGCCTGAGAATCCGTATGAGTTCTTAGAGCTTTTGACAGGGACTGCACTAAAAAGTGTCCGAAGAAATCAAAGACTTCAACAGCTTGCCAACAAGTTGAATGAAGATAAGCATCTTGCAGAGCTGGTTCGATCCCGAAAACTGCCCAAGGATTCAGAATTCTCAAATGAAGTGGCAGCTCTTGCCGAGGAGTTACAGACGCCAATGTCCGGGGCCGTCGGCTTGTCCGAACTGAAAGACAGGATGCTCGATTTTATAATTGAGATGGCTCAAGCCGGACGCGTAAAAAGTCAGTATAAAAGCCGCATGAGCTCAAAGCTCGAGGAGAAATTTCTGTCAAGTATGCCAAAGAGAGACCATGCGTTTGCTTTGGAGCTATTGGAGCTGGCTCGTGCAAGCTATCGCTTCCGCGATGATGATAATATCTATTTGGGCCACATTGAGAAAAGATTGCTTGATGTTGTTCAAGAAGCGCGTGAACGTTCTGAGGCGGCGTCTAAGATTCCTCTTGATATCTCGCTGGCCGGCGAGGTTGCCCGGTGTCTAAGAAATCCCAACTACCATTGGGAGATGCGAAAGTCGAAAGCTGTCGAAGTCCAAAACAGGCGGGTAGTGTCCCGGCAGCTCATTGGTCAACCAGCAGGTGCTGGACTAGCAACGGGCCGTGCGAGAGTAATTTTGAAGGCTGAAGACCTTTTTAAGTTCAGAAAAGGGGAAATTCTGATATGCGACGCAGTAGATCCAAATATGACCTTTGTTGTGCCTATAGCCTCGGCTATTGTGGAACGCAGAGGAGGTATGCTGATTCATGGCGCTATTATAGCGCGTGAATATGGGCTTCCATGTGTGACCGGGATTCCAGAGGCAGACAAGATTATTCGAACAGGATACCAAATCACGGTCGATGGCTATCTCGGAATCGTCACGATTAACACAAGCTCTGTATAGTTAAGCTATGAGACGAATCTTGTTAAGATGGTGTGAAAAGTACCAATGCCGAATAAAGGTTTCTAAACGCAGCTATTGATATGAAAACCACGATCTATGAAGGAAAGGTACGTCATAGAAGATTTCAGCCGGTCAAGAATGTTTTCGAGTATCGACTTTTCCTGATGTATCTTGATTTGGCCGAGTTGGACTACGTCTTTAAGAAACGCTGGTTTTGGTCGGTCGAACACTGGAATCTTGCTTATCTCAGGCGCAGGGACCATCTTGGCGATCCCAGCACTTCAATAGACCGCTCAGTCCGCAATCTGGTTCGCGAAAAAACAGGCCACGAGCCGGCGGGGCCTATTCGCTTACTGACTCATTTGAGATACTTTGGTCACTGTTTTAATCCGGTCAGTTTCTTCTATTGTTTTGATACTGCCGACTCGAGCTTAGAGACAATTGTCGCCGAAGTCAACAATACACCATGGCATGAACGACACTGCTACGTTTTGACTGAAGACTTGAATGATGCAGCAGAACCGTGGAAACACTATCGCTTTAAAAAGAATTTCCATGTATCACCCTTTATGGATATGGAAATGGACTACGATTGGCGATTTCTTCAACCAGGAGGCCGGCTACAGGTGCACATGCAGAATTTCGCACATGAAGAAAAACTATTCGATGCAACCCTGAGTATGCGGCGCACCGAGATTTCCGGTCTAGCTCTGGCGCGGATTTTGACGAAGTACCCGGCTATGACCTTACAGGTTGTGACAAAAATTTACTGGCAGGCCCTGAAATTGCGATTGAAAGGAGCCACTTTCTATCCACATCCTTCCAAGCTTAGCCTGAACGGTAAGGAACGCAAATGAGCGAGAGCATCATACCTGTGGATGCCGACTTCGATCTGACTCGACCATCCGGCCGCCTGGATCGATGGACCAGGAAAATCGTTACCCGACTGTTTTCTGCAATCACCTGGGGGCGAATCAAAGTAGTCGAAAATGCTGGATTCACCTTGTTTGGTAAGTCGGAGATGGACGACCAACCTGAAGTAACATTGGAAATATTACATCCCCGATTTTACTCTGCAACTGTCTTTGGCGGCAGCGTTGGTCTTGCTGAAGCTTATATCTCCGGACTCTGGAAGTGCAGCGATCTTACGGGATTGGTGAGGATACTGATTCGAAATTTATCCGTTCTCGATCGAGTGGAATATGGTCCTGCCTGGATGAGCCTGTGTTTGAGAAAGTTCTTTCATTTGCTCCATCGGAATACGAAGCTCGGAAGCCGTAAGAATATACTGGCACACTATGATCTTGGTAACGAGTTCTACTCGCTCTTTCTCGACAAAACGATGACCTATTCCTGTGGTATCTTTGAATCTGAATTAACATCTTTGGAGGAAGCTTCGCTTGCCAAATACGAGAGGATATGCCGCAAATTGCAACTGGGATCCCAGGATCACGTTGTAGAAATAGGAGGCGGCTGGGGCGGTTTTGCCATGTTCGCAGCTGAGAATTTCGGATGCCACGTTACGACCACAACAATAAGTGATAACCAGTATGAATACGCCATTAATATGATCAGCCGCAAGGGTTTAAGCAGAAACGTTAATATCCTGAAAAAGGATTACCGTGACATATCCGGACGATTTGACAAATTGGTTTCAATCGAAATGATCGAGGCTGTCGGACACCAGTTCATGGAGATTTTTTTTAAAACCTGCAGCAGTCTTCTAAAGCCAAATGGAGCCATGGCCTTGCAGACAATAACTATCACGGATCAGCAATATCATCAACACATCCATGACGTGGATTTCATAAAGCGATACATTTTCCCGGGAAGCTGTCTTACAGCGGTCACCAATATCTGCGATGTTGTCACCAAGTCAACGGATCTTCGGTTGATTCACCTGGAAGACATCACGCCACACTACGCGCGAACTCTTCGTTGTTGGCGGGAAAGATTTTTCGAGAAGATTGATGAGGTGAGAAAAATGGGCTTTCCGGAAAATTTCGTACGAATGTGGGAGTATTACTTATGCTATTGCGAAGGGGCATTCCGGGAGCGTTACATAGGAGACGTCCAGATGATCTTCTCCAAACCGTTATACCGGCAAGTTCCGATTCTTGGTAAGCTTTGATGAGAGAAATGAAATCGACAATGCGGCTCGTCTGGAGTGTGGCAGGATTAAATATAGGGTGGTTCGCCTGCGTCTTAGGCGCAGCCCGGAATGACCACTGGTTAAGTGTTTTGGTTGTGCCGATGCTTGGTGTAATTCACTTGCTGGTGATCGGTCGAGCAAGAATATTGCCCGCAATCCTGCTTATGTTGGCTTCTTTGGTAATTGGTCTCGGTCTCGACTCTGTTCTGATACTGATTGGGGCATACGAGCCGAATCGCTGGTTAATACCTTTCCCATTGACGACAATCTGGCTTCTGATGCTCTGGGTAAACTTTTCACTTGCTCTAAATGAGTCATTACAATGGCTCCAGGAACATCTTTTAGTTGCAGGGATGCTTGGTTCTGTCTTTGGTCCGGCAGCTTACCTCGCAGCGAGCCGCCTGGAGGCAATTGAAATTGCAACTCCGATATATGCAGGACTTTTTCCTATCTGTATCGGCTGGTCGATAGCCATGCCGTTGATGAGCCTGGTTGCAAAAATCCTTTATCGTCGTACTTATCGCTTTCGGAATAGGTAGTGGCTGACGAACCACTCCGTTCCGTCGCGGTAGCCCCACAATTCAGCACAGGCCATAAAGAATATCCGCCAACGCTAAAACCATCGCCTCGCTCAATCAGGTCAATTATTCGTTTCATAATTGTCTATAACTCAGTTGGATATACCATAATATCAGAATCTTGTTGAAACTATAGCAACTATATGGTTGCATTATCGCTCTGTCCAGTTGAATTAATTTGACGATGTTCGGTAGAATGGTTAACTTAACTATCTCTCATAGCACATCGATATCGCGAATGGAATTCAATGACTATTACAACATGTTGTCCGGTACTCAATGTTAACTAATCGGTTTTGCCCCTTGCAGGGATAAAGCAGAAACGATTTGAGATTTTCGTTTCTAAAACAAACTTGTTCTAACTTTCAAAATCAATTATATATCATTCTCGTATATTGAACTTAGGCTTCTGATCCTGAATCATTCGCCGGCATAGTCGCCGTCACGAATTATTATCTTTCTTGATTTAGCCTTCTGAAATAAATTAGGAGCATATAGGCGTGGCAGAAACACGTATCCTCCTGACCACTGTATGTCGCCCTTTTGGCGAGGATGGCGAGGGGGATTCCGTCGGAGCGGAACTCTTCCATGCCCAGGTAACGCGAGAACAGGGCATATTCAGCTACCGGCAGGTCATTCGTTGTTGGGGGCTCGATTATATTGCGAAAAATATCCAAGCCTCCTCTGTGGTCCTTCATTACCCATCAGAGCGAGAGTTTGTCAGAGAACTCAAGAACCGCAAGTATGAATATATCGGTATCAATTTTGTGGTGGCAACTTTTCATAAGCTCAGACGGATGACTCGGCTCATACGCAGGCATGCCCCAGGATCAAATATTATTCTCGGTGGATATGGAACTGTACTGTCAGATACAGAACTTCTCCCTTACGGTGACCTCATATGCAGAGAAGAGGGTATAGGCTATATGCGAAGATTACTTGGAGAAGATACTGATAAACCGATCGTACACCCATACGCACCTATCGAATCACCGCGGGTGTACTCTTATCCACTCAGGACAAAGGTAGCCCATATTACCGCCGGACTGGGTTGTCCTAACGGCTGTGATTTCTGCTGCACTTCCCACTTCTTCAAGCGCCAATACATTCCCTTTGTAAAAAGCGGCCGTGAACTGTATAAGCTCATGACCTGTATGGAAAGGCAGGCTGAAAGGGTAGGGGACACTCTGAGCAGCTTCATTTTGATTGATGAAGACTTTTTTCTGCAGGAAACAAGGGCAAGGGAATTTCTCCAGTGTGTCCGTGAGGGCGGCAAACCTTTGTCCATTATGGGATTCGGTAGTGTGAAGGGGCTGTCAAAATTTACAGCAGATGAGATCGCCGAAATGGGCTTCGACATAGTCTGGACAGCCTTTGAGGGTACAGAATCAACTTTTGGCAAATTGAAAGGAAAGTCTCTCCCGGAACTCTATTCATCCCTGAAATCACGCGGAGTTGCTCTGCTGTCATCCATGATAATAGGATTTCCCTATCAGAACAGAGCCAAGGTCATGGAAGAATTCCGAATATTCACAGAACTCGGTCCTTCGCTCTGGCAGATACTCATTTATTTTGCGTTCCCCGGAACACCCCTTTACCGTCGCATGCTCAAAGAAAACCGCTTTTTGCCTGAGTACCAAAAGGAGCCAAACTATCGTACTTTCGACGGTTTCTCAATGCATTTCACTCACCCGAATTTCTCACCTCATGAGTTAAAAGAGCTTCAGCGATATCTTTACAGAAAAAGCTTTGAAATACTTGGACCATCCCTTCTTCAAGTCATTCGGGTATGGTTCGAAGGATATCGCCATTTAAGAAACTCGTCAAATCCCCTTCTCTACAGCAGGGCACAACGAATGAAAGAATACGTAAGGGGCGCAGTTCCCGCTCTTTATCCGGTGATACTCTTCGGACCTAATAGAGCTCGCAGAACTGATGCAAGGGGCCTGCTTGATGAGATTAGACAGGAGACCGGAAAACTTTCTATGAAAGAACGGTTATTAGGACTTGCCAGCATTCCTCTTTCATTCTGGACATGGTTAACATCGAAACTCAATATATGTCAACAACCGAAACTATTGCGGATTCAGTATCCTGCAACTTGTACCGACAGGGCTCAGAGCAGAGAAATGGAACCATGGACGTCCTCTCAGACAGATCTCGTGAGTGTCGGCAGTTCCAGCCCGCGGCAACCATTTTCAGCGGAATCAGAATGCACGAAATGAACGATTTTTAAATACCCTTTTCTTGAACCCAATCCCTTTTTATATCTATTCGATAGCTTATTATTTTTATGAGATTTTGGTGAATCGTGACTATCCCTTAACGAATTGTATTCAACGTTTACAAATATTGTCGCAAAATTCATCCATTACAAGAAGCATCGTCTCAGATTCTCTTTCCAAAATATTGACATGCGGCCAATGCGCTGTTGACTCCGTCTTCGTGAAAACCGTACCCCCAGTAAGCACCACAATAATGAGTGCGGTTTACGCCGCTGATTTCTTGGTGCCTTTTCTGTGCCGCAGGTGTCTTTTTGTCGAAAACGGGATGGTGATAGTCAAACTGTCCGATCCACTTGTCTGTATCGATTTCGTCGGGTCTGTTCAGAGTTACACAAAACTCATCGGAAGATGAAAGTGACTGAAGAATATTCATATCGTATGTGAGCGCTGCAGAGCCTGTTTCTGTTTTTGGTATGAGATAATTCCAGCTCGACCATATTTTTCTGTGAAGGGGAAGCAAGGATGTGTCCGTATGTAAAATTGTGAGGTTTCTTTGATAGGGAATTGCTCCCAGAATCTCTTTTTCCGTAGGCGAAGGATCACTCAACATTGCCAGAGCCTGATCGCTATGAGTTGCTATCACCACGTGCTCAAAACACTTCTTCTGGTCGTTGAATTCCAATTCCACGTATTCTTTGCTTCTCCTGACGGACTTAACAGCGCAGTTTAATCTAATTCGATCACGATACCCGGCAGTGAGCTTGTCGATGTATTTTTGTGATCCTCCTTTAATGACGAGCCACTGGAAGGGATTTCTGATCTCAAGGAATCCGTGGTTTTTAAAGAACTTGGCAAATGTACTCAAAGGAAATTCCCGAAATCTGACAGGATCGGCAGACCAAAGCGACGATCCCAGAGGTATGACAAAGTGTTGAATAAATCTCTCTGAATAACCCTTTTGTTTCAGATAACATCCAATCTCTATTTCTTCATCTCCGGTACCGAGGTGGTCTATTTCTCTTCGGAAACGAAGGATATCGAATATCATCCGGTAAAATGACCCGGAAAAAACATTCTTCCTCTGGATAAACCATGTATTCAATGAATGCGGACTGTATTCGAGACCGGTGCGCTCACACTTAACACTGAATGTCATCTCTGTGGGCTGAAAATCCACTTTCAATCGATCAATAATCTTACAAAAGTTCGGGTATGTCACCCTATTAAAAACAATAAAACCTGTGTCTACTGCATAGTCTTTATCGTCGCAGCGTACATCGATTGTATGCGTATGCCCCCCGATGTAATCGTTGGCTTCAAAAACTTCGATGTCATGGTCGCTATGTAGCAGATAAGCTGCGACCATGCCTGAAATGCCACTGCCTACAATTGCTATCTTCATTTAAGTAAACCACCTATCAAAAACCGCCGCAATATAGGTTACTACCGAATTGATTGCACCACCCCAGAGGATATCCACAATCGACATCCGAAGAGACCATTTGCTTACCAACGCATAGTTTGTCATGTCATAAACACCGTAAAGAACGACACCATATATAAATCCCCAGAGTAGTGCGGTAGAAGCTGGATTCTCCTGAGAGACTCTGGGCAGTGCAAAAAGGACGATACCCAGTGGGATGAGAAGATATACAATAACAGCCGCCCATAACTCCGGTTTCAGCGCGCCGTTTGATACACGCGCTAGCCTTCCAAGTTCATTCTTATAGAACTTGGACATGAAAACTCCAAGCCAGAGATAATCTATGGCTAAAAATATTGGAAGAATTGCTCCATAAACCTTTAGTGTTTGTATCATTGTGTTTCCTTTCTGGGCGGAAGCGGAAAAAAGGCACTCGTCCGTTTCTTGTATTTCTGAAATTCCGGATTATCTTTGTACTTCTCTTCTAAAAGGGGGATACCCGAGACTTTGAGAATAAGGTACGTAATAGTGACCGGTCCTAAAATTGTGGCCCAACCCCATGGAACAGACAGAGCAATGAAATATACACCCCACCAAAGAGCCACCTCCCCGAAGTAGTTGGGATGCCTTGTGTACTTCCAGAGTCCCTGCGTCATGATTCTTCCTTTATTTGCCGGATTTCTCTTATATTTCATAAGCTGGTAATCCCCCACCGCCTCAAAAGTAAATCCGGTAAACCAGATACAAACGCCAAACACATCGAAAACGCTAAACGGATTCTGTGCGGACTTAATTCCTATTGTGACAGGAAGAGATATAACAATAATTAGCAATCCCTGCAAGAAAAAGACCTGAAAATATGCACGAATGACGGCATGCTTTCCCCATCCTTGCTTCCACGTCCTATAGCGGCTATCTTCACCTGTTCCTCGTTTTCTCAAGAAGATATGACAGGCGAGACGCATACCCCAAAGAACCACAAAAAACAGAACGAGAAATCCCCGCGGGGCAACACTCTCAGTGAAAATCATAGCAGACAATGCCGTAAGAATGAAACCCGTGCCCCACGCGACATCTGCAACATCATTACGCCTTAGTACCTGTGCAATAAGAAACCATATCGTCATGTAAAGTACGACGACAATCACTTCTATTAAGAGCAAGTTGAGCATAATCCCTTATTCCAGTAATCTCTGATCTAATTCGGTCATTACGAATTACAATAAATTAATCCATTAGATATACAATATCAAATACGGATTCACTTGAATAATGAAATACAGGAATAAGGAGTGGACACTACTGATCGTTAATTTGCTTGGGGATTATTGAGAGCCTTCTTCTGCTTAATAAGAACGTATTTACGTTGATCATACCTCAATTAAGATAAGTTTTGACTTTGATACAACTGTAGTCTGATTTGATAAGCAAACAAGACCGTCCTTTTAACAGATAAGGCCCTGGGAGGAGCCGATACGGTTTATCTTACCGAGGATTTGATGTTGGATCGGTTCGATCTGACGGTATACCGCAAAACCGTGACCAGTGCGATAAGCATCTGCTGGCCTCAAATAGTTTTGTATGCCGCCACTCCACAGGGTCGGATGCTCACGCCTCAAACAATCTTGCAAAAAGCCCCTTTTAGGGGCTTGGGCAAAAGGGAGATTGTCCACCCGATAGACCACTTTAACGTCTTGCTCGCCAATTTCAATATGTTTGACCAACATTCTTATTACGTCCCGTTTCGTCTGGAAATCAGCCTGTTCGAGGCTCCCCTCAACCATCTTTGCAAATGTCTCGACTTGGCAAATCACGAGTTGAATATCCCGCACACGCTTGTGTTCCTGTGACAATGTCGCAATCTGCTCATCCAGGTGGCTGAGACGTTCCTTCGAATAACGCAGCCGCGGCTCAAATTCCGTTCGCTCAATAAGTCCATCCTGATACGCGTCGATTAAACGAGCAATGCCGCGTTTGACCTTTTGGACCAAAGCTTTCAATTGATCCAAACTACTGTCGTTACTGGGGCGGGTCAAGCGGCGCTGATGCTCCTGGGTGATACGTTCAGGCTCACGAAGCAGGGAACACACATCTTGCCAGACCGCTTCTCCCAATAGATCGGTACGAACTTGTTTGTTATGACAAAGGCGTTGTCCTCCGAAGCGATAGGCGTCACTGCCAATACAACGGTAGTAGGCATAGTCCCGTCGTTTACCTTTTCCGGAACTGAGGCTTACCGGTTTACCATAGTAAGCATACCCACAGGCTTTGCAGACCAACAAACCTTGGAGCAAATAGCGGGCGCCTCGTCTGCTTTGACGATTACGTTTGCGATTCTGTTCCAATTGTTCTTGCACCCCATCAAACAAGGCGGCCGTCACGATAGCAGGGACAGGGATATGAATCCACTCATCACGGCAGACATTGTAGATTGAATGAACACGCCGAGGGTGTTCAGGATCGCCTCGTTGCGGCCTCAGACGGGGTTTCATAGGTCCGGTTCGGGTCTTACCATAAGCAGCCATGCCCTTATAAGCGGGATTCTTCAGGATCCCCCATACCGTGGTCCGATCCCACCACGATTTGCCCGTAGCCGTGCGTACACCTTGTTTTTGAAGCCTTCGACAGACTTCTCCAATAGAGAGCCGCTCATGACCCACCCATTGAAAGATCTGACGTACGACATGTGCCTGTTCGAGAACGATCTCATAACGGGCTTGGCCAGCGGCTTGCTGAGAACTGACATAGCGATACCCATAAGGAGCACCACCGAGCACATTGATCGTGCCTTTACGGGCGGCATGGAGCTTGCCTCTGCGACAACGTTCCATGATTTTACCCCGTTCATATTCAGCGATAACGCCTTGAACCTGTAGGAGAAGGTGCTCCTCGGGACTGTCGCCAATTTCATGGTTGAGAAAAACCAGCTCAACGCCACAACACTGCAGCTCGTCAATTACCAAGACCTGATAGGCATAATTCCTGGCAAAGCGATCAGGACACAGAACATACAGTCTATCAATCGCACCCAGAGCGGCCGTGTCACGCAAGCGTTCCAAGCCAGAGCGAACGAGGGAGGCGCCACTATAACCGTCATCGATGAAGGACAATTCTGGCTCCAATTCGAGACCATCTTTGGCAATGCGATCTTTAAGGGCCTCTAACTGGCTGGCAATCGTCTGGGCTTGAGCTTGCTGTTCAGAGGATACGCGTGCGTAGAGGGCAGCCCTCACATACCGGTTGTTGTTTTTGCCTGCTATACGGCCCATCTTCGTTCCTCCTTCATATCCAAGGTCCTGGCCTGTCCCTCAACGGATAACGGCATCCGCTTGGTTGGAACGAGACTATCATAGGCGGCGGACATGAGTTCAGGGCCGAGACGGCTGTAGCTGAATGTCCTTTGAATTTGAATCCTCTTTTTCCTTTCTCTTACGTTATCCATGACTAAAACATCCTCCCTGAAGGGGGTCAGGCCCATTGGCGGCGGCAACTAACCGCTTCCTGTGAAACCCCTTCCATACGGGGCTCGCAGGTGGACTCTAGAGATAACTGCCTCTAAAGTTATCGGATGTTTTGCAAGATTGTTTGAGGCGTGCTTAGTCCTGTACTTTCCAATATATTCCTGCACTATGTGTTAGACCTGTGGTTTGAGAAGAAGATTAAGCCAAAGGTCCGGGGCGCCTGTCATCTGGTAAGATATGCGGATGACTTTATCTGCATGACTCAGTATGCGGATGATGCCCGGCACATAGAGCAAGTGATGCGAGAGCGGTTTGCAAAGTTTGATTTGGAATTGCATCCTGAGAAAACTCGCATCATCAACTTAGACAGAGAGCAGCGATGCAGGACGAACAGGAAGGACCACCAATCCCATACCTTTGACTTGTTAGGCTTTACCCATTATTGGGGTAAGAGCCGGAAAGGTAATCCGACACTGCGTCGTAAGACCAGTGCCAAGAAGTTTCGCAAGGCGTGCAAGGAGATGAATGCATGGCTCCGGCAGATACGCGGCAAGGCGAAACTTAAGGAGTGGTGGCCAACGTTGCAGGCGAAGCTGAGAGGTCACTATCAGTATTATGGTATCAGCGGTAATAGCCGAGCTATTGAGCGATACCATTATGTGACCAAACGACTGGTCTTTAAGTGGGTGAATCGGCGGAGCCAGAAAGCTTCGTTTAACTGGGAAGGCTTCACAGCGTATTTGGAGCACTATCCACTGCCTGAACCTCGCATTGTTCATCATCTGTATACACTGTCGTTTGTCTCGTGAGTTTTACTGAAGAGCCGGATGAGTGGAAATCCTCATGTCCGGTTCTGTGAGGGGCGTTGACGTTCTTTCATATGGCAGAATATTGTGACACTCCTCAATCGAAAGAG
>Ga0272442_10005971_pt1 | contig 16151 bp, 12 predicted proteins | sample SSMForm2O_FD_200262 | JGI IMG/M metagenome (GOLD analysis project Ga0272442, IMG submission 200262) | Marine sediment archaeal communities from Little Sippewissett salt marsh, Falmouth, MA, United States - SSM-Form-2O | ecosystem: Environmental > Aquatic > Marine > Wetlands > Sediment ...
ATGGGAAGGGCCAGGATGTCCGATCGGGCGCCGATGAACTTTGGATTTATGGAAGGCTTTACTCCTGACCCCGGCATCATGGGGTGGGGAGCGGAATTTACATTTCATTTCTGGTGCAGGGGAATGCCGGAAATTGTCAATTTCAGTGATTCAGCTCTTTCCAGAACTGTACACGGCGCACAGGCAAAGATACTCTACTATGAAAAAGGCTTCAGGTCGTCGTGGTACGGCATCATGAAAGGCCAGCATATAAACAGGGATCAGGAAGATCAGGTAAACCCTTTTCCGTCACTGGTTATCATGATCAACGGCATGGCTGAAGCCAAAATAGGCGGAAAGCCAGTGCTGCTGAAAAAGGGTATGTGTGTGCATATACCGGCAGGTGTCTCCCATGAGTTCTGGAATACCAGTGATGAGACTGCTGAATTCATTATTGTTATGTTCGGGGAAGGTGCCTGAGAATTATATTTTCAGGAACCGTTACAGTCCTGGTATGATCATGCCCCGACTGTATATAAATATCCGGACACTCATTATCATGAAAACCCGCGCTAAATTTTTATTGAAATTCTTATGCTAAATGTGTACAATACCATTATTCTGATTCCAGTATCCTAATCATACCTATGGAGGTAGTATGCGCCGCGTTAAACGACTATTATTTGTTTCTCTTATGATTGTATCATCGGTATGGGCCGGTGACAGACATTTTACTATGGAAGAAGCCATAATGGGCAGCTACAGCTCTCTGCGTGTAGAGAATATCAGCCAGCTGGGCTGGGCTGGAAATACAGATGTGCTGTGCTGTGTCGATTCCCTTGGCAATGGATACGGCCTGGTCACAATAGACAGTAGAACGGGCCGGAAAGAGATGCTTGTCTCTCTTGACTCACTGAAAACCGCTGTTTCTGAAGCGGCCCATACGGATATCTCACGCTTTCCCAGGATTAAGTGGCTTGATGATACGTCAATCTATTTTATCACCGACAAAAGAGTTATTGTATACAATACAGAAATAGGCAAAGCCGAGGTGAAGAATACGATTCCTGAACATGCTGAAAATGTGCAGGTCGAAAAAAAATCATTCAATATTGCATATACTGTGGAAAACAATGTGTATGTGCGTCTGGCCTCGGGTTGGTCTCTGCAGGTAACCCGGGACGGGGGAAACGGCATTGTCAACGGCTCATCGGTTCACCGGCATGAATTCGGCATATTAAAAGGCCTGTTCTGGTCTCCTGATGCGCGGTATATAGCCTTTTACAGAAAAGATGAAAGAAATATTGCCGAGTACCCTCTGGTAGACATCACAGACCGGCCGGCAAAAGCACGGCTCATTCGGTACCCCATGGCAGGTATGGCCAGTGAAGAGGTTACCCTGGGTGTGTATGACTGCATGACCGGGTCAACCACATTCCTTCAGACAGGACAGCCCGCTGACCAATACCTGACTCATGTAACCTGGAGCCCCGACAGCAGAAAGGTATTCGTTTCAGTACTGAACAGAGACCAGAACCATATGAAATTCAGGGCATATGACCCGGTTTCAGGCCGATGCCTTGGTACACTGTTTGAAGAGCGCAGCAATGCATGGGTTGAGCCCCAGCATGATCCCGCGTTCATTCCCGGCAGCAATGACAGGTTCCTCTGGATATCCAAGCGTGACGGATTTGCCAACTGCTATCTGTATTCAACAGAAGGCAGGCTCATACGGAAAGTGACATCGTTCAGGAATGATGTCAACAGAATAGACGGGTTTGATACCCATGGTAAAACTCTTTTTGTCAGCGTTGCGCAGAATAACGGTATGGAAAACCATGTATTCGCGCAAAAGATCCGCGGAGGAAGACCGGTGAAGATTACAGACGGGCCGGGCATTCACCGTATATCCGCGAACAGCGCAGGAACCATGTTTATCGACTGGCTTACCAGCCATACAGTGCCCCGCAGGATAACCGTGAGCAGCACAGAAGGCGCAAATCTTACAACCCTGCTGGACGCACCGAATCCTCTGGAGGAGTATGAACTCGGTGATGTGCAGTTTCTGAACATTAAAAACACAAACGGCGACCTGCTGAACGCACGTATGATCCTGCCTCCGGGATTTGATCCGGAAAAGAAATATCCGGTTATCGTGTATGTGTACGGCGGGCCCCACGGACAGATGATACGCGATTCATGGATGTCTGGATGGTCTCTCTGGTTACACTATATGGCCCAGCGCGGCTATATAATGTTTTCAATGGACAACAGAGGCACCAATAACCGGGGCCGTGATTTTGAGCAGGCAGTGTTCCGCAGGCTTGGCACTGTAGAGCTCGAAGACCAGATGACAGGCATTGACTATTTAAAAGACAAACCCTGGGTTGATGCTGAAAGGATAGGCGTGCACGGATGGAGTTATGGCGGTTTTATGACTATCACCATGATGACAAGAACTGATGATGTCTTCGCGGCAGGTGTGGCAGGCGGTCCTGTGGTAGACTGGTCGTATTACGAAGTGATGTACGGAGAGCGGTATATGGATACACCTCAGTCAAATCCCGAAGGATACAAGAACGCGTGCCTTCTGAATTACATTGACTCCCTCAATGGAAAACTCCTGATTATTCACGGCACTGTTGACCCTATTGTTATGTGGCAGAACAGTCTCCAGTATCTGAGAAAAGCGGTTGATGCAGGAAAACAGCTTGACTATTTTGTGTATCCCGGAGATGAGCACAATATGCACGGCCGGGACAGGATCCATCTGTACCAGAAGATCACCGACTATTTTATTGATAACCTATAGGCAGTGCTGGACCGGAACCGGATTTTTTCCGGTTCCGGAAAAAATCTTGCATGAAATCCAATTTTTCAGTATACTCAGGTATATCCTGTTTTTATTTATTGCCGATAATTCAGCCAGTCAAGTTATAAACTGATGCGCAGAATGCGGAATACAGCCATTCCGTATCTGTTTACTATATCGTATATTGTGTTAAACAGCATGATGCAAATGCAGCATAATGGCAAATACTCTGTATTAACAAACATCAGGAGGGAGCGTATGAAAAAGGGAGTATTGTTTTCGTTACTGGCAGTATGCATGATTGTGATGACGGGAATGTTCCTGCTGTCATGTGACAGTGATTCAGGGACCGACAGCGGAAACGGTGATGACATAACATTCTGGCCTCCGCCGGTGGGTTTTTCAGCTGATTACTGGATCTACCAGTCAGCGGTTGACAGTTTTGCAGGAGAAGTAATTATTATTGAGCAGGATTCGGAAACCTTTCCCGGAGAGACCTATACAAAGGTGTCAGTGGGAGACCTGGACGGTACCGACAAGCAGGGATTTATTGCATGGTTCGACCTGTCAACATTCCGGAGAATCGGATACAAAGCTGCAGAGATATACTATGCAGACCAGGGCGCCGCAAAAACCACAGGAGCCCCTGATTTCGATGTGTATGAGGTTATGACGCCGCCCCTGTACATCCTTTTTGACGGGCAGATTGGAGAGAAAAAGACCTCGACCTCTACCATGGATCTTTATTTTAAAGACGGATCAAGTTCTTCTTCGACTCTGTCAGTGGAATGTACCCTTACGTCCCTCATGGCCAGCATTGCAACGCCGGCAGGCACAGCAAACCAGGCAATACAAGTTGATGCACTGTTTACACAGATGCCGGCAAGCAGTGCACAGGAGAGTTCAGTACATAAGCCTTTGGCAGACACATTTGAAGGCCAGTACTTTTTCCACAAGGAGCTCGGTGTCATATCAGCAGAAGTGATTCCCGGTTATTATAAAATGGTAATTAGCAGCCTGTTAAACTGATACGTGTAAAACAGTTGTTTCTCCTGAATATTTTGCAACTTTTTTTGTCCTGTTTCGTACAATGTATGTATTTATACACATGTACATAATTGGCAAAAAAGTGCAGTGCGCGGGCATTGCTTTTTCTAATATCATCAAAAAGGAGAAATTGATGGCAACAAAGAAGATTCGTGCAGCGGTTATTCTGGTCACAGCCCTGTTTATGGTGTTTTCCGCTGTATACGCATCCCCCGATGAAGGCATGTGGACCTTTGATAATCCTCCAGTGAAAGTGCTGCAGGAGAAGTACGGGTTCACACCAACCCAGGAATGGCTCGACCATGTACGCCTGGCAAGCGTCAGATTCATGGACGGGGGATCCGGCTCATTCGTCAGCCCAGACGGCCTGGTTATGACCAATCACCATGTCGCAGTGGGCCAGCTGCAGAAGATCTCTTCGGCAGAGAAGAATTATGTGGCGACAGGATTCTACGCGTCCACATATGAAGAAGAACTGAAAAGCTCGGACCTTGAAGTGAATGTGCTCATTTCCATGGAGAATGTGACTGACCGTGTTAAAGGAGCCATAAAAGATGACATGTCAGTGCAGGATGCTCTCAAGGCTAAAGAGGCTGTTATTGCCGAAATCGAAAAAGAGAGCAAGGAGAGCACAGGATTTCGCTCCAATGTTGTGTCTCTGTACCACGGCGGCGAATACTGGCTGTACAGGTACAAGAAGTACACAGACGTCCGCCTCGTATTCGCGCCCGAGCGCCAGGCTGCATATTACGGCGGTGATTTTGACAATTTCACCTATCCCAGGTACGACCTGGATGTGGCATTCTTCAGAGTGTATGAAGACGGTAAACCTGTCAAGTCTGATAACTTTTTCAAGTGGAATAAAGCGGGAGCCGCAGAAGACGAACTGGTATTTGTGTCTGGAAATCCCGGTTCCACCAACCGGCTCAACACCTATGCACAGCTTGAGTACCAGAGAGACTTCCGGTATCCCATGACCCTGGACCTTATCGGATCATGGATCGAAATGCTGCGTGATTATTCGAAAAAAGGCCCTGAGCAGTCCCGCCGCGCCCTGGTCCGTATATTCGGATTGGAAAACGCGAAAAAAGCCATGACCGGTGAATACCAAGGGCTTCTGGACAGCACTCTGATGAACCAGTACAAGAAAAAAGAGGCTGTCCTTCGTAAAAAAGTGATGCAGGACCCTGATATGAAGGAAAAATACGGTGATGCATGGTCCACTATTGAAGAACTGCTGGCCAAAGACCAGGACCGTATTATTAAACAGTTTTACCAGGGATTCTTCGGTTCACGCCTTACGGGTATTGCGACAAATATTGTACGCTATGTTGTGGAAGTTAACAAACCCGATGCTGAGAGGCTGAACGGATATCATGACGCACAGCTTGAAAATTTTAAATTCGGGCTTTTCTCACCAGCTCCTATATACAAAGATATGGAACAGGCCAATCTTACATGGAGCCTGACTCTGTCGCTTAAAGGACTGGGGAAAGATGATGAATTCATCAAAAAGGTCCTGGGAGATAAAACACCTGAAGAAGCCGCTGCCTATTTTGTAGAGAATACAAAGCTTTATGATATTGATTTCCGCAAAAAGCTCATTGAGGGCGGCGAGAAAGCAGTGAAAAAGTGCAAGGATCCTCTTATTGTTGCTATGCGTAAGATCGATCCCATGCTGCGTGAGAATATTGAATGGAACAAGAAGCACCTGCAGAGCGTTTTTGCTGCAGCCACTGAAAAGCTGGCAAAAGCCAGTTTTGAGATATACGGAAAGGATATTTATCCTGATGCCACCTTTACGCTGCGCCTTTCCTACGGCACAGTAAAGGGATATCCCATGAACGGAACCAAGGCTCCGTATAAGACTACCCTGTACGGACTGTATGACAGGGCGCTGAGCTTTGATAACAAGGGCCCCTTTATGCTGCCTCAGAGATTCTGGGATCATAAAGATAAACTCGACCTTTCTACACCGGTCAATTTTGTCAGCACATGCGATATCATCGGCGGAAATTCCGGTTCTCCGGTCATTAATAAAGACGCGGAAGTTGTGGGCCTGATATTTGACGGTAATATTGAAAGCCTGCCTGGGAGATTCATGTATGACGACCGGGTTAACCGTGCGGTTTCCGTGCATACAGCCTATATTTCCGAAGCACTAAGAAATCTGTACAGTGCAGAAAAACTTGCCAATGAACTTGAAGGGAAATAATAGCTGCATGCTGTGATGAACGGACCATAGCAGTCAAGAAAAAAGATTGTGCGCAGGCCGGCTCAAGAAAATCGAGCCGGCCTGCGTTTTATCGTATCTGTGAATCCTGATTATCCTGTTATAAATGTTAGAGCCGCCTGTTTCAAAATGTTATATTTGTACGCTGTACACGAAGTTTTTTTAAATAGTTGTTGCTATTCTGCTAAAATATTATATCATTCACCGGAGCATTGTTATACAGCGGAGGATGGGCGAAAATGATATATTTACGTGATTATTTATCACCTGAGCACGTGTGTTTTCTTTCAGAAACAGATAAAGAGTCTGTTATGGAGCGCATGGCCGGGGAAATCTGTAAATCGAAAAAAATTGTTGATGCACAGGGGTTTAAAAAGGCCCTGTTCGAGAGAGAAGAAATCATGAGCACCGGTATCGGCCTGGGTCTTGCCATACCGCATGTAAAACACCAGTCCGTCTTGGATATAGTTATTTATGTCGGCATAGCACAACAGGGAATACCCTGGGATGCCATTGACAACAAACCGGTTCGGCTGGTATTCATGATTGCCGGGGCTGAAGACCAGCAGAGGGCATACCTGCAGATTTTATCCAAGATAATACTTGTCCTGAAAAAGAAAGACCGCAGAGAGAAACTCCTTTCAGCAAAGACAGCTGAATCTGTAATAGAAAATTTCAATAACTTGTGATGTCATGGGTGAAATGAATACCTTATTATATCTGGCTATTGCCTCTTTAACGGCCTTTTTTATTAAACGCGCAACAGGGAAAATAGGACTGCCCATAGTAACCGGTTATGTTATTGCGGGCGTTATCCTCGGTATATCTGTACTGAAAATATTCCATTTGAACATACTCGACAAACTGGATATTGTCAATGATTTTGCGTTGGGTATTATAGGCTTTTCCATAGGATCTGAACTGAGAAAATCGGTATTCAGGGATCTGGGAAAGTCCATTATGCTTATCGCCTTTTGTGAATCAATCGGCGCCTTTATTCTGGTAACCTGTGTTATGTACGCCATAGAACCGTCAAAGATATATCAGGCCCTTATTCTGGGATCGGTTGCTTCAGCCACAGCTCCGGCTGCAACTGTTTATGTAATTCAGCAGTACAAAGCAAAGGGCCCTCTCAGTTCGACTATTCTGGCTGTTGTGGGTATCGATGATGCTTTTGCCCTGATTATCTTTGTATTTTCATCGATCATTGCAAAGAACATGATGCAGGCCACACAGATATCAGCATTGACCGTTGTACTTGTTCCCCTCAAGGAGATCATTTTTTCTGTGCTGGTTGGTGTGGTCCTCAGCCTGATCTATGTCTGGATTTTCCGAAAAGTGCGGTTTCCCGATGACCTGCTGCTGGGACTGGCAGCGTTTCTGCTGTTTGCCCTGGGTGTCTGCAATATGTTCGGCCTGTCCAGCCTGCTGGCTGCAATGACCATAGGTGTCGGTGTCACAAATATGGACCCCATGCTGAGCAACCGCAGTTATAAAATAACGGAAAACCTGTCACCTCTCTTTTTTGCATATTTTTTCATTTTTGCCGGCGCTCATCTGAATGTCAGCCTGTTTCCTCAAATCGGATTTATCGGTCTGATGTATTTTCTTGCACGCGTTGCTGGAAAAATAGGAGGGGCCCGTATAGGCGCTGTACTGGGAAAGGCTCAGAAATATGTAAAGAAATACATCGGATTCGCACTTATTCCGCAGGTGGGTGTTGCCATAGCCCTTGCCATGGTTGTACGAAAAGAATTTGGAACAGGTGAGTATGGAGAGGCCGGTAACGCCCTTTCAGTGCTGGTTATTAATGTGCTGCTTTTTACAACCATTATTACTGAGATACTGGGCCCCCTTCTGACAAAACGGGCTTTGACCAAGTCAGGAGAACGGCAGGTATAAGTGCAGGAAATGATTTCGTGGAGGAACTGTTCTATGTTTCTAATTATAATACAGCTGTATAAAGTGGAATACAAGGAGGATGTGCTTCTGGCTCTTACATCCTGCGGTATTGAAGACGGATGTATTTGTGAAGGCATGAATCTTCAGAAACTCCTCGAATACGATAATCCGCTTTTCAGAGGACTTGTTCCGTCAGAGAATGAGAGGCAGCGGTATGCTGTACTTGTTACTGCAACCGCGGAATCGATGGACAAAGTCGATTCACTGATCAATTTGATGATAGAAGCTGATATAGATATTATGAACGGAGATATCCTTCAGCTGATTGCTGTGCCTGCTGTTCGGGTGGCAGGCAGCGGTATAGACTGGAAAAAACAGACCTGAAACAGCAGGTATTGATGACAGCGTCTGTTCATACAATGGTAACCCCGGCCTTCGGGGCAGTGTAAACAACAACGTACTAAATAATAGAAAATTATTTTTGAACCCGCAGAAGACCAAAAGCCTGGCAGCGCTCCACGGATCCATCGCTCTTTTCGGATTTGCCGGACTGTTCGGGCGCATGCCTCTTCACCCTGTTCTCATTGTCCTGGGACGGGTATTCTTTGCTTCGGTTTTTCTGGGGTCTTTTTTAGCCTGCATGAGAACGCCGGCAGTAAAAAACCGGCGTACACTTCTGGTTATGGCCGGGACCGGTGTGCTGCTGGGATTTCACTGGCTGATGTTCTTCCATGCAATTCATATATCGTCAGTATCGGTCGGGCTCATTTCATTTTCCACATTTCCGGTTTTTGTTGTATTCCTTGAACCGCTGTTTTTCCATACCAAGATACAGAAAACGTACATAGCCGCTGCTGCAGCTGTGTCTGCTGCTGTTATACTTATTGTACCTGAATATAATTTTTCACATGCTGTTTTCAGAGGAGTATTCTGGGGTGTTTTGTCAGGAGTCTCTTTCGCTGTCATAACCCTCATCAATAGAACGTGGGTGCAGCGTACCAACCCGGTATTCATGGCGTTGATTCAGGATGTGTGCGCATGTATTGTACTTATTCCCCTGGGTGTGCCCCTGATACACCAGCTGAACATCCGCATGGTTCTTTTCCTGATCCTCCTGGGGGTTGTATTTACCGGTGCGGCGCATACTTTGTTTATTTACGGACTGAGACATACTAATGCGGTAAAGGCCGGTATTTTTGCCTCGCTGGAACCGGTATACGGATGCCTGGCAGCCTTTGTCCTGCTCCATGAAGTACCGGATCTGCGTGTTATTGCCGGCGGCTGCATTATTGTTGCAGTGTCTGTGTATATTGCAGTGCGGCGGAGTGCGGTGAAGTGACGCAGGCATGTTCAGCCAAGGCTTGTGGAGTATGATTGTATAAGCGTAATGTACAGGAACATACCGACCTGTCAGAATTTCAGAGCCCTTTATAAGTCTAGCACCCCGTGTCCTGACCCGGTGCCTGTGCCGGGCATCCACAGTCCGGGTACGGCCGAAGCTTTCTGCTCATCCATATGAAATAGATTGACATTAGAGGCAGTAATACCTACGTTATTATATGCTGCAGAAATGCAGTTTATGTATAAGGGGGATAAACACAGGAGACATGGTGAATCAAACATCCAAAAAGAATAAGATGAAGCAGAGCCGTATGACGAAAAATATATTACACGCTCTCGAATCGCGGCAGAAGCAGATATACAAGGCAAGGCAGCTTGCCGGAATGCTGAAAATCCCCAATGCTGAATACCAGGAATTCAAGCGTCTGGTAAAGGCTCTGGCTGAAGAGGGAGTAATACAGCGCCATAAGGGAAACCGTTACGGGTGGGTGCGCAAGGATCTGGAAGTTACCGGTGTGCTGCACGTGAAGACCCAGGGATACGGATTCCTGATCCGTGATGACGGGGGGCAAGACGTGTTTGTCAGTCAGCGGAATATGAAATCCGCCATACACCGCGACCGGGTTAAGGTGCGTATCTGGGCACAGCCTGTGGGCAAACTTCCTGAAGGAAAAGTCGTTGACATCCTTGAACGGGGCCATAAGGTCATAGTGGGGGAGTTTCAGGAAGGCAGGCACAACCATTTTGTCATACCCGATGACCTGAAGATCGGCCGTGATATTTATGTGCGCAGGGAACACAGCAGCGGAGCACAAAACGGCCAGAAAGTCGCTGTTGAGATCACAGACTGGAGCGACGGCCGGCGCCTTCCTGAAGGCACGGTTGTACAGGTGCTGGGCAATGCCGGCGACCCTGATGCCGATGTTCTTTCTGTAATATACGAACACGGCCTTCCTGTCTCGTTTCCCAAAGCGGTTGTTGCTCAGGTAAAAGCTGTATCGGAAGAGATTACAGAAGAAGAGATTGAAAGACGCCAGGATTTTAGAGGCATACTTACTTTTACTATAGATCCTGACAATGCAAAGGATTTTGATGACGCGGTGTCTCTGGAATACCTGGGAAACGGAAATGTCCGGCTGGGTGTGCATATAGCCGATGTGACCGCATATGTGCCTGCCGGCTCAGCTGTTGACCGCGAAGCGCTGCGGCGCGGCACCAGTGTTTACCTGGTAGACCGGGTCATTCCCATGCTGCCGGAACGGCTGTCCAACAAGCTGTGCAGCCTGGTTCCCCATGAAGACCGCCTGGCTTTCAGTGTGATCATGGAGCTTTCGCCCGATGCAGTTGTACAGGATTATACGATTTGCGAAACAATCATAAACAGCGATCACCGGCTTACGTACGAAGATGTAAAAAACATCTTTGATTCGGAAAATGGGGAAGGCCGGGGTGATACAGTAAATGAAGAATTGGTCAGCGTACTGGCAGATATGCGGGACATAAGCAGGAAGCTGTTTACACGCTGGCGTGCCGCCGGAAGTATCGATTTTGATGCGCCCGAGCCGAGTATTGAAGTCGATGCCAAAGGGAATCCGGTGAAGCTCGGCCTGTATCCCCGGTGGGAAAGCCACAAACTGGTTGAGTCTTTCATGCTGCTGGCAAACCGGACTGTTGCTGAACATATTCACAGCCTCCGTACAGAGAAAAAAAGAAAGTACAGCTTTCTCTACCGGGTTCATGAGAAGCCGTCGGGAAAGAAACTTGAAGGGTTTATGCAGTTTATCCGGGCCATGGGCTACAGCTTCCAGGTCGGCAAAAGGCTTACGCCCAAGCAGTTCCAGCGTTTTCTGGACAGCATAAAAGGAACCCGCCATGAAATTATCATCGAAATGGTAGCCCTGCGCAGCATGATGAAAGCCATGTACACTACAAAAAACATCGGCCACTTCGGCCTGGCATTCAAGCACTACACCCATTTTACTTCACCAATTCGGCGGTATCCTGACCTGATCGTGCACCGGCTGCTCAAGGCCTATGTATCGGGCGCTGCCCTGCCGGAGTTCCCTGCAAATTTGAATGAAATAGGGCGATCCTGCACAGAACGGGAGATCATCGCCCAGAAGGCTGAATGGGATGTCATTGAAGTAAAACAGGCTGCGTATATGGAACGGCATATCGGAGATGAATTCGACGGAATCATTTCCGGTGTTACGGGGTTCGGTTTTTTTGTCGAGATCACTGAATTCCTGGTCGAAGGCCTGGTGCATGTGCGTGAGCTCGGTGATGATTATTACGTTTTTGATGAAAAGCGGTACAGCCTGACCGGGGAAATGACAAAGAAAACCTACAAACTCGGTGACCCGGTGCGCATTCAGGTTGTACGTATTGACCGGGCAAAACGGAATATTGATTTTATCCTGGCTGGCGCCAATTCTGATCAGTAACTGTTATTTTTACCCCCGGTTTTTCAAAGTGAACCGGCACACTGCCTTTAAAACGGTTTCCTCGCCAGATGGTAACAGTCAGTGCAGACATGCCTGTTCTGCAGGCACGGCTGTCTTGCATAAATGGCAGTACAGAGAAATATATTTATAAACCAAAAGAAACGGTACAGACTCTCCATGACCGGCATAGCACGCATTCGCCTCAGGGAGCCTATTGCAGTAAACCTATACATTTCACAATAAGTTATTTTGAAAATCCAAAAATATTTTATATTTTACTGCCTGGCTATCACAAAAAACTGTAGGATTCATGAGGCGGTTATTTATTTTTTGTACACTGTTTTTCCAGGCGGGTATACTCGCTTCACAGCAGGCTGTGCAGTGGCCCACAAATGCGAGCTACGTGCTTACATCGACCTTTGGTGAATTCAGGCCCGACCATTTTCATATAGGCATTGATGTCAAGACCTGGGCAAGAGAAGGATACCCTGTGTATGCTGCATCAGACGGGTATGTTGCACGTGTTTCTGTTTCACCCTGGGGATACGGAAAGGTGATTTTTCTCAGCCTCGATTCAGGCATGGGTGCGGTATACGCCCATCTGTCGGCATTCTGCCCAAGGCTGAGGCCTTTTGTACAGGAAGAGCAGGAGAAACTGGCGAAATATGCTGTTTCTGTTACCATGCCTCCACATCTTATGAGGGTGCAACAGGGAGATATTATCGGATATACCGGTTCCACGGGCATAGGATACCCTCATCTCCATTTTGAGCTGCGGGACTCGGTGAACCGTCCGGTAAATCCGCTGAAATACTTTTCATCCAGAATCAGAGACATGAGCCCTCCTGTATTTGCACAGGTGGCCCTGAGGCCAATCGGCAGTGATTCAAGGGTTCAGGGCGATGTACTGCCGTGGATTGCACGGCCCCGGAAAATATCGGGTACAGATTACCGGATTACTGAACCGGTGTATGCATGGGGATCTGCCGGCCTTTCTGTTGACGTGTTCGACAGAGACGGCCAGGTGCTTAACAAACTGAGGCCGTACCGGCTTTCGCTTTTCATAAACGGTGCTCAGGCCTTTACTATGACATGTGATACTATTGAGTCGGACCAGGTGTACAGAATAGAAGGCAGCAGGGAATTCCGGCTTTACACGGCAGGGGCAGGATCCTTCTATGCTCTTTATCGCATTAACAGCGATCCTATGCCTTTTACCATGGACAAACCCCTGGCAGGGATTATAGGTTCCGATAAACAGCATGCAGGCGCAGGAGACGCATACGCTGAACCGGGCTATTATGAATTCATTATTAAAGCAGAAGATTTTTCAGGCAATGAATCCCGGGTTTCAGGAACAATTATCATGACGGGACCAGGCGATTATAAAGGAGTTAATACTGAAGGATCCTGGCAGGCAGCAGATGTCCATAGTGCCGTACATGTTCTGAGACACACTATTGCAGGAACAAACCTGCGGTACGCTGTTGAGCAGTGCAGCGGAGAAAATCGGCCCGTGTGTTATGTATCCATTAATTCATGGATACAGCAGCCTGTGCCCCTGATATATACCGGCGGCAGCAGGCATATCGGTATTGTGCCCCTTGACAGTATTGAACACGCCGAACTGGTATGTTCAGCGGTACATTCGGATTCGTCAGGAGCCGCAGTTTCCGATACGGCCGTTGTATGGAGGCTGTCCCGGAAATACAGTACCATGATGTCATCAAATGACGGGCGGTTTTCTGTATCGGTAAAACCCGGTTCTGTGGCAGAGGCCTGCCATGCAGGCATAGAAAGCTGCACATTCTCCGGATCCGGGGAAACAGCATACCGTATATATCCTCCAGTGCGTCTCAGAAGAAAAGCTGAGATAAAGTTTTCAGTACCAGGATTTATCGCCGGTGACAAAAAGACAGCCATATACAGGATTTCGGGAGCGGGAGTTTCGCTGCAGCCCACTGTATACGAGAATGGATATATCAGTGCAGCAGTGCGCAGCTTCGGCACATTCACTGTTATGCGGGATACAGCAGCTCCCGAGATATTTTCAGCAGTGCCGGGCAATGGCAGCACGTGTTATACTGCATACCCAAGAGTGGAGGCAGTGTTTACAGATTCTCTTTCAGGTATCGGAGGAGAGACATGCTACCGGTTCTATATTGACGGGAGACAGTACATTGCCGAATACGACCCCGAAAAAAAGTGCGCCAGAGCACTGGTAAGGGATGCTCTTGCACAGGGCAGACACAGCCTGTGCATAAAGATATTTGACAGAGCCGGAAACATGAAAGAGGTGAACAGGACTTTTTATGTTTCTGCAGGCGGAGGCGTTCAATGATACCCATAAAAGATGACAACCCGAGAGTGCTTTTCCCGGCAGTAACACTTTTTCTCATCATTGCCAATGCGGCGGTGTTTGTGTACCAGTACTACATGGGCACTGATGCCCGTATATTTTTGTATAAATTCGGCGCTATTCCCATGGAAATAGCCCATCCCGGCAACAGGGCGGCAATCCCCGATGCATACAGGTTCGGTATGTTTCCTGCATTGTCCCTTTTTTCCTCCATGTTTCTGCACGGAGGCATAGTGCACCTGGCAGGGAATATGCTTTACCTGTGGATTTTCGGTGATAATGTCGAAGGGATCATGGGACATGCCAGGTTTTTGTGTTTCTATTTGCTATGCGGACTCATCGCCGGTTCAAGCCATGTGCTGCTGAATAGTGAATCGGTTATACCCATGATCGGAGCCAGCGGCGCCGTATCAGGCGTTCTCGGGGCCTATGCTGTCCGTTTCCCCACAGCCAGGGTGTATATTCTGATCTTTTTGTTTATATTTATCAGGATCATCACAATTCCTGCAGTAGTTGTGCTCGGCATATGGTTTCTCATTCAAATCCTGAGCAACGCTCTGGAACGTTCTGCAGGAGGAGGCGGTGTTGCATGGTCTGCCCACATAGGCGGATTTACAGCGGGCCTGATCTTCGTGTTTCTTTTTCAGAAAAATGAACTCGTGCGACGAGCCAGACGGCGTTTAAGACAGTGAAAGGATTAATCCAGTATGGAAAGCAGTAAAAAGACCGGCACCGGTTTCAAAACAGGCGGTGTTACTGCACTGGCAGCAGGCCATGCAACCCATGATACCTATTCAGGCTTTCTCCCGGCATTGCTGCCTCTTTTTATTAAATATATGGCTTTTTCCAAATCCGAGGCAGGCCTTCTTTCTGTATTTGTACAGGCTCCAAGCCTTATTCAGCCTGTTATTGGGCATGCTGCAGACCGGAAGAACCTGTATAAACTGGTATTCTTTACACCGGCAATTACAGCAGTGCTGATGAGCTGCCTCAGTATTATGCCCGGGTTCTGGTGGCTGGCCCTGGTTCTTATTCTGGTAGGCTTCAGTTCTTCGGCACTGCATGCAGTAGGCCCGGTCATTACTGGAAAGATTTCAGGAGCCAACCTGGGGAAAGGCATGAGTTTCTGGATGGTGGGGGGCGAGCTGGGCAGGACTCTGGGGCCGATAATCGTTGTCAGTGCTGTGCGCCTGGCCGGATTCAGGAATATTTACTGGTTAATGGCTGCGGGAATCGGCATGTCTGTATTTCTGTACATGCGCTTTAAACGGCTGACAATCGCCCATGTAGATCATCCTGACAGGCTTCCGTGGAAACAGGCTCTGGTTCAGATGAGAGGAGTCATGATCCCTCTGGCGGTATTTTTATTTATCAGATCGTTTATGATGGTTTCCATTACTACCTTTCTGCCGATTTTCCTTACTGAGAAAGGGGAGGGACTCTTTTTTGCCGGGGCAGCCCTGTCGATTCTTGAAGGAGCGGGTATGGCCGGTGCTCTTTCGGGCGGCTCTTTGAGTGACCGGTTCGGAAGAAGAAAGGTCCTGCTGGTGTCTATATCCGGTTCCGCTATGCTGATGCTGCTTTTTACTTTCAGCAGCGGTCCGGCCCTGTTTCCTGTTCTTATACTGCTGGGGTTCACCGCTTTTTCAATTACACCAGTGATAATGGCTCTTGTGCAGGAAAGTTTCCCTGCAAACCGGGCCCTGGCCAATGGCATTTATATGGCGACGAGTTTTGTTCTCAGGTCTGTTGTAGTGGTAATAATCGGCGCAATTGGCGATTCTATGGGACTTCAGACAGGATATGTGATTAGTGTCTGTGCCATGGCCGGGGCCTTTGCAACAGTGTTTTTCCTTCCGAATAAATAGGGGGAATGCAGTATGAAAAGACATCTCAGGCTGATGCTGTGTGCAGCGTGCCTGTCTGCAGTGTGCTGCAGCAGAAAAAAAGCAGTACAGATTTCAGGACGGGTGTATGACAAAGAGACAGGAAATCCTGTAGCGGCCCGTGTTTTTATTAAAAGCAGTCATGAGT
>Ga0272442_10005972_pt1 | contig 16150 bp, 15 predicted proteins | sample SSMForm2O_FD_200262 | JGI IMG/M metagenome (GOLD analysis project Ga0272442, IMG submission 200262) | Marine sediment archaeal communities from Little Sippewissett salt marsh, Falmouth, MA, United States - SSM-Form-2O | ecosystem: Environmental > Aquatic > Marine > Wetlands > Sediment ...
CAGCAAGCGCTTCCTCTATTCCAGCGGCATCCATTGCCCGTTGATCATCCGGATTCCGGAAAAGTGGAAATCGCTCTGGCCCGCGGAAAAGCCCGGAATGACCGTGGACCGGATGGTCAGCTTCGTCGATATGCCTAAAACCTGGCTCAGCCTGTGCGGCGCGGGGATTCCGAAGACCTACCAGGGCACGATTTTTCTCGGCAAGGACATCGAACCGGAGCCGGCCTATCACCTCAGTTTTCGCGCGCGCCGACAAATGCGTCGACATGGTTCGCGGGATGAGGGACAAGCGTTACGCCTACATCAAAAACTACATGCCCTGGGCGCCGAACGGTCAGCACTTATCCTATATGTGGGCCCTGCCCGCCACCAAGGCCTGGGAAAAGCACTATCTGGAGGGCAAGTGCGATGACATCACCGGCCGCTTCTTTCGTCCCCGCGTGAGTGAAGAGTTCTATGACACCGAGACCGACTTTCACAATATCCACAATCTGATCGACGCGCCGGATCATCAGGAAAAAATCAACGAGCTGAGAAAAGCCCTGCGCGCGAAGCAGCTCGAATTGTTCGATTCGGGATTGTTGCCGGAAGCCATGCGGCTTCGCCGTGCCGAGGCCCACAACCTGACCATCTACCAGATGGTTAGGAATCCCGAACTCTATCCTCTGGAAAAATACCTGGACTATGCGGACCTCGTGCTGGCGAGAGATCCGGCGCAATTGCCGGTCTTCGTCGAAGGGCTGAAAGACCCGGATGAAGGCATTCGCTACTGGGCGATCTGCGGTTTGTTCCTGTTAGAGAATCATGCCAGATCGGCGCAGCAGGAGATCGAAGCGGCTCTGGAAGATGAAGCCGACGAAGTCAAATTGATGGCCGCATGGGCCTTGCACAGGTTGGGAAATACCGAAATGGCGGATGCCTGTCTTGAGAGACTGAGGCAGGAACGATCCAAGTTGGAGAAGCCGGACTTGAAAGACAATCACTTTTTCGAGTCCCTGCGTAGATGGATGTCCCTGAAGAAGCCCCTCGACAAATCCGGAGCATCCAATGCTACTCAAGAAGAGGCTGAGGTGAGCATTCACTGATGTGCCGTCGCGCCGGCGGGGACGAATAGACGCATAGGCCGCCGCCGGCATGGTGGGATTCTACTAAGGGTGTTATCACAAAACGGTAGAAATGATTCTCGTCAGAGGGAATCTATAGTTGACGCCAGGCAGACTTGGACGCCAATACCTCGAGACCACTCCTCTTGGGCCCGGATGATTTTGTACACCTTGCGCGATTTCCCCTCAAAATCCTATTTGGACAATCCCGGATGAAGGCGAGAATACTCATTTGACAAAGAATAGTCTGCTGCAGGAGCCATAGCATGAACCGGTTGATCGGCCCATTACGCGGTACAGGAAAACCGGTCATGCTTGTCATAGTGGCATTGACTGCTTCGTTATTCAAGTCGTGCAACAGTTGGCAGGTCACTCAGACATCACTACAACCAGAAAATACTATCTTGCTGTGAGACCAGAGGATTTGAGCGTTGCTAACAAGGCCATTAACCGCATTCTTGTGGGCCGACAAACTCACTGACGCAAAACTGACGCAGATCAGTGGCCCAAGTGACACACAAGAAGGGCTGACAAACGTAAATATTTGCCAGCCCCCAACTTATAAAACGCGCCCGGCAGGACTCGAACCTGCAACCTTCGGATTCGAAGTCCGTTACCGAAAAACGATAAGTCCTCTGCAGGTCAAGAAGTTACAGATATCTCCGAAAATGACTTGGCGTCATTCTTGGCGCAGATCATCCAGGAACATCCAGATTTGACCACCCTGATTGAGACCTGGCCCGCGCTGTCAGAGGAGATACGCACGGCCATACTCAAAATTGTAGGCAAATAAGGGATATCCCGCATGGAACAGTTTGTGAAAGGGTTCAGGTGCCTCTTTAGGTCCAGCTTCCGTCGGAATTGCTATGTTCTCGGTCAGTAGAGACACAGGAAGCGCAGGGGTCCCTTCCGGCATCTGTCAATAGTCTTTGCCGCTCCCGAGATGATGCCGATTTCAGTTAGCGCTGCGTTCAGCACGCGCGCGTTTCGATTCCGGCAGTGTTCCGTGTTTCAAGCGATACTCGTAGGTCTGCTCTTTCATGCATCGATTCACAACGATGGTCTCGTCAATCGGAGCGCCCATTGTCCAGTAGACCATTCCGTCTTCGTCGAAATACGTGATACGCTTTTGGTAGAAGCTTCCCTCGTATCCGTAAGTCCGAATGTGCTGAACAAGCCGAACGAACAGGTGTTCGTCAACACGGTCACGGACGATGTACTCGTGCGGCCAAGTGGACGCGTAGGTCTTGGCAAACGTCCACGTCTGCTGATCCACAGAAGCTTTTAGGTCCGGTGGAAATCTCACTGTTCTGTCTCTTCCGGTTCCGTACTTGCCACCGGCTTTGCCGGCAGTACGTCGAGCACTTCTGCGATGGGCTTGATCTCATCGACCACCGATCGGACGACCGCTGACTGTTCTTCGCCCGCAGGGATATCGATCGCGATCGCGAAATCTTGACTGATGGTAGCGGTCAGTACGCCGTTCTTGCTAGCCCATGGCTCAATCAGAAGATGTCCCAGTTGTCGTTGAGAATTGATTGAAAGAGATCATGCGGTCCGGGTAACAGAATAGGTGACAAAACCAGAACTGTTACTCAAATGAAGGAGACCGCATGATGGGTAAATCGTATCAGAGAAAGACGCGTCGTTCCAAACGCAAAATGCCGTCAACGCCGCAAGGCACCGTCAGCGTGGAAACGGCGGACGGCCAAGCCCGATTTCAGATGATGCTGCCGATGAACCTGTTGCTGTTCGACGTGGCCAAGGCCATCGAGGAGACCGCCAGCCAGGCGGGTCTGTTGATGATGAAGGCCCTGATCGATGAGGAGGTCGAGCAGATCGCCGGACCTCGGTACAGGCACCAGTCGGACCGCCAGGCAATGCGTTGGGGCCAGGACGAAGGCCACGTCGTCTTCGCCGGCCGAAAGATGGCCATGCCCAAGCCCCGCGTTCGTTCCGTTGAGGGTCATGAGATTCCTTTGTCTCGCTACCAGGCCTTCGCCCACTCGGCTCGCATGCAGCAGGCCGTTTCGCAGCGGATCCTGCGCCGGGTCTCGATGCGAGACTACGCCGGCGTGCTTGATGACCTCTGTGACGGCTACGGGGTCGATAAGAGCTCCGTCTCTCGCCACTGGAAGGCCGCCAGCACCAAGCAACTCAAGCAGATGCTGGAACGGTCGCTGGCCGATGAGGACTTCTGCGTCCTGTTCCTGGACGGCAAGGAATTCCATGATACGACGCTGATTGTGGCCCTGGGCGTAGATTCTGAAGGGCGCAAGCACGTGCTGGGCCTGTGGCCCGGGGCCACGGAGAACGCCGAGATCTGCGGAGTGTTACTGGACGATCTGATCGAACGGGGGTTGTCCCGGGACCATCCGTATCTGTTCGTCCTGGATGGGGCCAAGGCCCTTCGCAAAGCAGTGGTCCAACGCTTCGGCCGCAAGGCCTTGATCCAGCGTTGCCGGGTGCACAAGAAGCGGAACATCCAGAAGTATTTGCCCAAGAAGTACCACGGCGTGCTGTCGATGAAGCTGAAGGTCGCCTGGGAGATGACCGATTACGCCCAAGCTCGCCAGGAACTGCGGAAGGTCCAAACGTGGCTGGCCTCGATCAACCAGGCGGCCGCTCGCAGCCTGGAGGAGGGGTTTGAAGAGACGCTGACCGTTACCCGTCTGCAACTGCCGTCACAACTGCGTCGTCTTCTGGCCAGTACGAACATCATTGAGAGCTGCTTCTCGCTGACCGGTGACCTGTGCCGCAATGTCAAACGCTGGCGGAACGCGAATATGGCTTGGCGTTGGGCTGGTACGATTCTGCTGGAAGCCGAGAAACGCTTTCATCGTATCCAAGGCTACCGCGAGATGCCGCTCCTGATCAATGCCTTAGGTGATCTTGTTGACACCAAGGAGGCCGTCGCATAACCTTATGACAATGTTACCCGGCCGCAGGTCGAATTCCAACGACAAGCGGGACAACTTCCTCAATCAACCGGCGAACATCTTGTGCCCTTCCAAATTCGCTGTCACTGAAGAAGAGCCACAACGGCGTCGCTCCATGTGCCTTCCACAGAGCGAGATGTACCCCGAACCAAGCGCCCGCCTTCCGATCTCCAGATACCCAGACGTACCGTCCAATTCGGTCCCAGGATGCCTGGGGGCGAAGTGCGTTCACGCTCATGAGGTCTTCGCTGACGGCACAATCCACAGCCGCCTGCACGATAGAGCCCAGCTGGAGTATGAAAGCCGGTGTCCGTTGATCCGATAATGCCGCCATGGAGATAGGGGTAAAGGCATCATTGTCGGCAGCATCGCAGAGCCCCCGCAGTTGGGCAAGGTCGCCTCTCGTGCGGGGATCGTCAACCGTTTCGTGTTCCAACGCCGAGATGACATTTGTCCAGGAAGTCAGGGCAAGTATCGGCCCGAGGTCGGTACGGACCGATCGAGCTATGCCAGCCGGCGCGCCGAGTTCGGAAACGGAAATCCCGGCGTTGAGAAGTCGGCGAGTCAACTCTCGCCATAACGTATGCTCGCGGGCGACCGGCGCGACCACAAGAAGGATTGTGGGCTGAACATGGCCAGCAAGTCGCTGCAAATAGGAGATGGGCTGATTGTCCGTCAGGCCCGCCCAGAATTTGTTTTCCACAAACACACGCGGTTCCGAATCGGCGAGCCCCCACATGTCGGGCCGAATTGCCCCTTCGGTTTGCTGTGTCACGAAATGAAGTTGCGGTAGATCTGGAATGATGCCGCGAAGAAACTTCGTCATGCCACGCCGAGCGGCGTCACTCGATTCCAGAACGTAGGCAAGGGCGTCCGTGGCGACATCCTCGTTTACCTGTGAAAATCGCTTCTGGATGATATGGCTGAATATAGTGTCCATCGATTGCCCGTCCCTGATCACGGCAACGGAGGCATGCCCAGTTCATTGAGGAACGCGTTATGCTTCTTCCTTGCCGCTTTGATGTCCTGCTCCAATGAAACAGCTACGCGTAATCACCTGCCGCTACGCTCTTGTAGAGAGATTCCGCGCTCGTCGCCTCCATGACCGCTTGGCGAACATCGGTGCGGGTCAAATCCAACACCCGCAGTTTACCGCCTGATTCCGCAACGGCTTCAATGCGGCGGTAAATCTGCGGATGGGTTTCGGCGTACCGTGCCAAGCCCTGCAATTTAGGCAAAGCGTCGGCCAAGTGGAAGCTATGTGGGTCAATGATGTCCACCACAACCTTGCCATCCTGCTCCGCGAAGAAAATGAAATCCGGCCTGACGATTTTCGTGTCGTCACCATCGGCATAAGAGATGCCTAGCGAATCTTGGCTGGGGCGACCGGGGTTGCGATACCAGAACTTGAAGCCTTCCCGCCCCATTTCGGCCGTCAGAACCGCCTTTTCCCAAGTCTCCAACGCAGCTGGATAGAACCCCCGCTTGTCGCACAGCAGATGCTGGTTGTAGATCGGAATATCCGATTCCGACCCGTCCTTTTCGCGTATCTTCGTTGCCTCAAAGCACGACACGGGCCGGGCCAAATCTACATCTCGCGGCTCGGTGCTGAGTGCGATGATCTGACGGTACGCATCCTGTCGGTCATGCGGCAGTTTCTTGATGCAGTCGTGGTATTCAGCAAACCACGCATCCGAAAGCTCCTTGGCTTCGTCATCGAACAGGATTTGCAGGTTCTCCATTAGGTGCAGCGCAGCGACATCCTCACGGGCTTCAATCAGCGCCTCGTCAAAGTCTTCCTCCGCTTCTGGTTTGCGTTTCGCACGTTCCAGTGTGTAGGTGCGGGCAATGTCTGGGCTGATGATGCGAGCCGTTCGGCGGTATGCGTCGGTGACCACGGCGTCATCTGCCTCAGCTGTGAACCGGCCGTCTTGTGTCTCGCCGCTTTGCATATCGGCAATGATGGTACGGCCGTTGACGGTCATCACCGCTGCACGTTTTTCGGCAAACGCCTGCGCCCGTTCGGCAATGAAGTCGTCCAGCACCTTGTGCATAGCAGCGTGAGCCTTGCCGCCCGCGCCGGGCAGCAGTGCATCCGACGCCAGTTCATGTGCCAGCGCGGTCAGGCGGATAGCCGGCTTCGCGCTGCGTTGCGGTCGGGTTTGAGATGGCAGAGAAACGAACTTCTTCCACACTGCGTCCGGTACAGTGGGATTGGGCTTCATCTCGACCGCGTTGATGAGGATACGCCCCGTCGGTGGTGCGTCGCCACCGCCTTCGCGCAGCGCCTTGACGACTCTTTCCACCGTCTCTTTGTCGAACTTCGGCAGCAGGCAATCCACGGCGTTGAGCTTGTCATTGCCGGGGATTCGCCTCGCCAGCGGCGTGCGCACCATGCGGCCCAGCATCTGCGTGATATAGGTCTGATCTTTCGCCGGGCGAAACGACACCATCACTTCGGCACGTGGGCAGTCCCAACCTGTGCTGATGGCGTCCTTGGCGATCAGGATACGCACCCACGAATCGTCCTGTACACGCTGCGGCTGGATGTAGGGCACGGTGTACTTGCCAAAGGTCTGTGTCGTGTGCTCGCCGAACACGTGGGCCACGGATGTTTCCAGTAAATCCGGCCATTGCTGAAGTATCGTGTCCAGTGCGCGGCCGATTTCCTTGGAACTGGGTTTATTGGGCACCTGCAACACCAGTAGCGGCGTCACGGTTTCGCTGTTTTCCTGTTGTGCGGCGTAGGCCGTCCACTCCGTAGAGCACTCGCGCAGCTTGTCGGCGGCGCGGCGTACGAGCACGGTGTCGAAGTCGCCCGCCTCTTCGTCTGGGATGTCCAGCACAATGGTGTCCTTTAACAAGCCGGAATCCTGCACGCGGCTCGTGTCCACGGTTACCGGCGGCAGGGTGCTGCGCCCGTGCGCCCCTTTCATGGCCTTGTTGAAACGCTCGACAGTCGCCGAAATGCCCCACACCACGGGGATGCCCGGCACCCCCTTCTCGCCGTTGATGAGTCGTTTGACGATCGTGGGCTTCTCGCGGTTTGGGTTGCCCATCCCACGGTGCGCTTCGTCCAGCACCAGATAGAGCGTTAATGCCGGGTCTTCGATGGTGTTGCGGATCGTGTCCCAAATCGTGTGGCTTCGCAGGTCGGGCCGCATTTCGGGAAAAATTTCATCTTCGTCGCCGTTAAAGCCACGCACCAGCAGGCTTTTCTTGCCCAGCTTTTGCGTGTTGAGGAAGTAAATCCTGCCAGCCTCGAACTTGGCACGGTTGAAGGTATTTTCCACCACCACCAAGTCCGTGTGTCGCAGCCGGTCGGACGACTCCATCAGCCGGAAACGCGTCTGCTCGTTCAGTGATGGGTCGTCGCTGAACCAGAGCACCACCGCCCCGGGGTCACGGTCGAAATCGTAGCCGTCGTCGCCGTGAAACAGCGCCTCGAACACGGCGGCCGCCATCACCGTCTTGCCCGCGCCGGTGGCAGCAGTCAGCGAGAAGGCGTGACGGTCGCCGTCCTCGCGCCATCGTTTGCGCGCTTTTTCAAAGTGCCCCAGTACATCGAGGACGGCTTCATCCTGGTAGTTTTTGAGTGTGAACTTCATACGTCTTCCCCGTTGGCGAATGCGAAGTTGGTCAGGTAGGACTCATAGAGTCGGATCGCCTCCACACCTTCAGGCAGGCGGCGCGCAATCGCTTGAAAGCGCCGCTCATCGTCAGTGACGATGTAGGCGATTCTTAAGGTCTTAGCCTTGCGCCCGGCTTTCAGGAAGTCCGTGGCCTTGTCCAACTCGACCAGCAGCCCGTAGCTGTCCGCCACCTCCCAACCCGCTTTGGGCAGCTTGTCGATGCGTCGGCCGACACTGCCCGCACGCAGCCACAACAGCGACGCGATGCGTGTGAACGCGGTCTGGTAGTTGACGGCGACCGGAGTTTCGTAGGTCAGAGTGAAGAACTCAGCGTTCTCCAGAAGGCCCTCAGCCATCGGGAACTCGTCGTTAAACTTGTAGTCGCCCTTGATAGGATCGCCATTCGGCGTCTTTCCAGTGATGGCGGCCTGCACACGTGGCTTGGTGATGTAGTCGCAGATGCCCCACTGCTCCCACTCGGCGTCACCGGGACGCAGGCCTTGTTCACGCAGCTTCTTCTGTTCGTCCGCGCCAACTTCGTTGTTGGTCACGCAGATGCACTGGCGCCTGCCGCCATCCTGCTTGTTAAGCCGCATCACGGCATGAGCGGTCGTGCCAGAGCCGGAGAAGAAGTCTAGAACCAGCGCTTCCGGATTCTCCTTCACAAAAAAACGCAGCGCATCCTCTACGGCGTAGACCGATTTTGGAAATGGGAATTTGCGTCCCGGAAGAAGAGCACGAATGACGTTGGATCCCCCCGCGCCCGCGTTATGTGAACGCTGATTCCAGACACTGACGGGGTTCTTGATCCGCGTAACCGTATCCGATTGCTTTAGGATCAGTACGCCATTCTCGTCTTTGCCAACAATTTCGATTTCGCCACGATCAATTCGCTCTTTCTCAGCATTGCGCAAGTAAGAAATTGACCAACGCTTCTTTTTTCGTGAGTAAGCTCCGAGTCGAACAGTCCCTTCCTTCAGACCTGCGCGTGCAGTTGCCGCACTGATTTGCCATCTACCTTCCGATTCATTCGATCGTATTGGCCAGCAGGCCACAAGATTAGGCGCCGGCGGCTGAACAGTGTTGGGGCTGATGCCAAGCGGGATGTAATCTCCAACGGAATGGATGCACTTTCGCTTCGGGTCGACCCAGAATGGGTAAAACTGCTTCTCACTGTCTTCTCGTTGAGCGTCAGTCCCTCGCCGCAAGAGACGGTTCCAGATATCAATTCTCTTTCCCTCCATGCTCTCTGGAGAATTCAACATGTCCTCGCCGATCGGGGTCACCGCCGCGTCGCCAAAGAAGACGAAAAACAGGTATTCGTCAGCGCGGTAAAACTCCTTATCTCTGGCGACACCGCTGTGATTGATAACACTGGTCACCATCTGGATCCGCGCCTCCGGAAACATCTGCTCCAGCAGCAACCCCAACCGCAGATATTCCTTCTCGTCGATTGTGACGATCAGCACCGAATCCCCCGGATTCAGCAACTCCTTCGCCAGCACCAATCGCCGCTCTATCATTGCCAGCCACTTGCTGTGGCGATACAGATCGTCGGCATTGACGTAATCGTTGTTGTATTTCCAGTCTTTGTCTCTGGTGTTGTAGGGCGGGTCGATGTAGATGACGTCCACCTTGCCCCTGTGCGTCCAGGTCAGAGCTTTCAGAACATGGTAGTTCTCGCCATTGATGACCGTGTGCCACGGCTTGTCGCCGCCGCGCGAGACTTTTCCCGTGGAAACAACGCCCGGATAGATGGTGTCGCGGAATTCCACGACGACGACCAAGTCATCTATCTGTGCTCTGCTCTGCTCTGCTGGTGTGTCGAGGCATTGCAGCTCGGCCCGTTTCTTTACGCCGTTCTTGACGATCTTCTTCACCTGCCACAGCCGCTGGTCGCCCTTTGTGGTCGAGCCGCGCGGCGGTAGCACACGTACCTTGTCACCCCGGCGCACCGGGCGTTGCGGCAACTCCACGGCTTCCGGCCGGTGTCGCTCGAAATTCAGGCCGAACGACAGCCGCGACGACAGCGCCCGGAACTCGCGCTCCAGGTCGGCGCCAAGCTGCGGGTCTTTGGCCTTGGCATTTGCAATCAGATCAGTTAATCGGGACACAAGCTCTCCTTGAATGCGTTCCGCAGGTGTCGGCGAGGTTGGAGACAACGAAAAGCTGCACAAGGCAGAGCTGCGTGCGGGTGCAGCCGTTGCCGGGGTCGTGCTTGTACTCGGCGGCGTCCATATTGGACCGCAGGGCGTCGGCGGCCTGGCAGAGGTCCCGCTCGAAACCGCAATTGGCGCCCGTGTTCGTCTTCGCCATAGTACGATTGTCCTTTGCTGATAGCTATCTTATGATTGTCATCCCCGCTCCTCCGCAACCGCTCCGGTGACTCGGGCCGTCGCACATCGACCCAAATCCTACCACAAACATCGGTGCAGACAAGGGGTTTCCCAACGCCCAAATGAGCAAATTCGAGGCGCAGAATGCCAAAAAAGGCCAAGGGACGCGGGAAGGAGGTAAGTCCCATAGAGCGCCCGGGCGCGCCCTTGGCCGTAATGATGGCGTTTGTGGAGGCCAGACTGTTGATGCCAAAAGGCTTCTTCACGTAGCTTTTGCCGGAAATACGGTCCTGTCCACGCACCAACGACCAGCACCGTTATGGTGTGGAATGCCGACAGTGATTGTGGCACCGAATTAGGAACCAGTCGCAACAAGGTCAACCACGAGCGACGTGAACGACCGTGCTCGACCGGCGTATTGGCATGTGACCATGCGCCGGCGTTTGGTCGGACACAATGGGCCAGAAAGGATTTGGATGTCTTTCCAGTACAAAATCCCCACAGAATTGGCAGAGCATGTGAAGATCGGAACTTGTTCGTGGAAGTACGATTCCTGGAAGGGACTCGTTTATAAGCCGGACCAACGTTATCACGCCCATGACTATCTGCCGGACTATGCTAAACACTTCACGACGGTCGAGATCGATCAATGGTTCTGGAGCCTGTTTGGCAGTGGTGCGAAACTGCCGAACCCCGCCGACGTCAAACGCTACACCGACAGTGTCCCTGACAACTTCCGTTTCACCGTCAAAGCTCCCAACAGCATCACGCTGACTCACTTCTACGCCAAGGGCTCTAAGCAGCGGGCCAACGAGCCCAATCCGCACTTTCTCAGCGTAGACCTATTGAACCGTTTCCTTGAGACGCTGGAGACTATGCACGGCAAGCTCGGCCCGATCATGTTTCAGTTCGAATATCTCAACAAGCAGAAGATGCCGTCGCCCGCAGCTTTCCTGGAGCGCCTGCACGCGTTCTTTCAACAGGCTCCTACTGGGTTCCAGTACGCCGTAGAGACTCGCAATCCGAACTACCTCAAGGACGAATTCTTCGATTTCCTCCGACAGCATAAACTGGGCTATGTGCTGCTGGACGGCTACTACATGCCCCGCATTGCGGAGGTGGCCGGCAAGTTCGATATCTGCACCGCCCCTTCTTCGATCATCCGTCTGCACGGCCCCGACCGAGCGGGAATCGAAGAACGGACCGGCGGTGTGTGGAATGAGATTGTGGCCGCCAAAGACGACGGGCTCCAAACCACGGCTGAGATCATACGCCAGAACCAGAAGCGAGACGTGAACACCTACGTCAACGTGAACAATCATTATGAGGGTAGCGCGCCCCTGACGATCCAACGGCTGCTGAACATCCTCCGATCACGCTGAATTCGGCCCGAGTCTGAGGCATCAGGCATGCTCGCCGATCCATTCCTCCAGCTCTTTTAGATCGACGCGATTGCGCCCCACCTTGCAATCATCCCGCCACGCCTTGTACAGTTCGTACAGCTTGCCTTCGGCCTGTAACTCGGAAGGCTCGTGTGGCTCCAGGTATCGGTCGAATGCCTTGGCCAGGCGGTCATGCCAGCCTTCGGGGAACTTGGCCCGCACGCTCTTGTCATAATCTTCGGGCTCATGGATCTCATGGCCGACAACCGTCTTACGAATGTGCTCGGCATCGTCCTTGATGACCATGAAGTCGTGGCCGCCGAAGTGCAGCATATCCGTTTTGGCCCGCCGGGCCTCTTCTGAAAGCTCGCGTTTCTCCTTCTTGGTCTTCCCCTCGCGCCGACGCTGTGCCTGCGATTTGAAGATCGCATACAGCACGGCCATCGAGTATCCCAGCAATTCGGATTGGGTCTCGGATTTGCTCATCCGCAGTGCCGCACGACAACAGAATAAGCCGAACAACGGAAAGCGGTTGAGCGTTGGCTTGTCGGACATGGAACAACTCCCAAACAGCCACGGCGGTCAACAGATTCCAGCAGACACAGACCTACCACCCCGCAACCGTCGCAGCAATAGGGATTCTACGCAGTCTCTCATGCCAATATGCTTATCTCAAGTGTTTTGCAACTGGCCACGTACGAATCTCCTCTTGAATTACCGTTGCCATTCGCGGCCAGCGCGAATAGAATACGGCCATCTCGCTTTACGCCGTCCAACTACGGGCCATAGTCTCGCTTCTTCTTCCTCCATCGGCCCGGACGGCGGGCCGGGTGCTGCCGAAGTTCCGCTTCCCCTATTGAAATTCCAGCACCCGGTTTTTTTCCACGGTCATGAAGAAGAACATCCCTCTCCTGTGCTTGTGGCGGAAGGTCATTTCCAGAGGTAGAGACAGCTGATAGGTAATCTGTAGGTTACCGTTGCAGGCCCAGACCACGCATTAGGCTCCAGACTCGCGACGGGAAGGGGCGAATGGCAGTTGAAATCCTGCCAGAACCACTGGAGCTGGCCCTACCATTCTTCGGAAGGAGAGTAGAGACTTCTCATTTGTCCCTACTGGTGTTACCTGATGAACTTCGGCGCTCGTTCTCTATGTGCCGGAAATACGCCATTACCATGTCCGTGTCCGCAAGGGTAGGGTCTGCCCGCACGAGACAGCCAAAATGGGGGAACCAAGGTCAGTTCAATCGCCTGGTTGCCGGCTCCCTCCTACCTCAGGGGCCAAAGATATCTTTCAGCCTGGCGTCTTTCAACAGCTTCGCCGTGATGGAGGCAACTGTGGTGGACACGGCTCTATGCGTATCCCGACACGGTGCCTTGGACAACTCCGACATGCTCAGGGCCATGACCTCCCAGTCCAGGTTTTTCCTCTCACATCTCACGGTCAAAGCGACACCCATATTCTTCAGAGTGATGCTGTCCCAAGCGACCAGAACAATACCCTCTTCCTCAGGCTCTCGGATTCTTCCCTGCCACCCGCCGATATCCATCCCGAAGTCGGGATCGCGAACGCCACTGTTGACGCGAACACAGTCTCCCGCACGGAGACTCGCCACATGCATATGCCTGTTCCCTGCGTTTCTCCGAACAATGCGACCAATTTTCCGATACAGGAATTGCAGACTCGTCTTCAACCACGGCTCGTTCATTCGTTCGCTCATGATTCGTCAAGGCTCGCCTGTAACTCAGCCTTCCTGATCTCCAGGCGTCGCATTTTGGTTTTCAGGGTCCGCAACTCCGCTTTGGTCTTGTCCAGCTCTCTTTGGATCTTCGCCTTCTCCAGGTATCGCGAACCGTGCTTCTCGGATACAAGCTGCTCTACTTCGCTGCGAAGCAGCCTCAGGAAGGGATTTCCATAGATGGCCGCTTCGCGGTACTGGAGCTTGCCACGCCTGATCGCCTGGATGATCTCGTCTTGTGTGAGCCCAAATTCCTGACGGGCAGATTTGTCCGAGAGGGTCGCTCCCTTCCTGGACCAACCATCAGTCGAGGCAGCACTCATCCGTTCGGTCTCCTATTCGAATCGGGCTGACACCACGTCGATACGATCTTCGCCTGCCACCCGGGATATCTGCGCTCCGACGATCGGCTTCTGGATCGCTGGAAAGAGGGACAGCTTGTTCTGTACGAGCTTCTCCATGTCGCTGCGGATATCCGAAAGCTGCTCATCGGTGGCATCGGGGTTGTGCGATTGATAGCTCTTGAGGTACTGCTTCAACAGGTTTTCGCGAGCCCTCGGTGGATTGCAGGCGATGTTCCAGGCGCTGCACGCGGCGTTCAGGAGATTCTGCTTGTCTTCGAGTGTCTCACCCAGTCGGATAAACTCGCCGGCGAACTCCCAGACCATCGCGGATATTTTCTGTCCAGCCCCGGACATAGCCCGCCTGTGTCGATATTTTCTGTTATTTGGTATCACATCAGTTCCTCTTTTGTAGACTTCCTTGACCTGGACAGGACATACCCATCACATATGCGTCAATAGCGGCAATATAATAGTCTCCCGCCCCCTGGAGCTGTCAAGCATCGCTTCTGCTGGCTACAGGCACTGGGCCCAGCGGTGAACTCTTCATCCTACGATGCGGCAGGCCGCCCCATGCCTTCTGCCGGTACCGTGAGCATGGCCTGTCCGCCATACCCCAACATGTTCATGTCACACTCTTCTTGTTCGCGCCAATTGTGGTCAGCCGATAGCCCCCTCATCTCCCCCCAAGGTGGCACGTGAGAGCAAGCACCGTTGCCATGAAAGATATGGCCAAGTCAAAATACGGCAGATCACCCTATTACAGAGTACGAAAGCCTGTTTTGGCGTATTTCTTCACATTTGACAATCTCGAACGTTTTTCTGGACCTTGCGCACATAGATCCAGATGCAGATTATCCATATTCTTCACATCTGTGCCCAATTCAACAATCTGGAGCCTTGGCGGCTGCATGATTCCATGTCGAAAAGTGAGAGTTGGCCGTCCATGCGCAATTCAGATAGTTCGAGAAGCGTACAGCCGCCCCGCGCGGTACAGGGAGCGGAAATCACAGGTTCCGCAATCGCGCAATTCGTTCGGCTGTGGGTGGGTGTGTCCGGAATAACTTGGCCATGTCGCCTCCTGTCAGCGGAGCAACAATGAACATGTTGCTTTGCGCATCAGGGACCTGGAGCGGAATCCGATGGCTCGCCATTTCCAGCTTCTGCAGCGCTTGCGCCAGCCTACGGCCCGTCCCGGCGAGTTTGGCCCCCAAGCGATCGGCTTCGAACTCGCGGGAGCGACTGATCGCCATCTGAATAAGGCCGGCCGCCAGAGGCGCCAGGATGAGCAACAATAACGCTATCAAGGGATGAGTGCGCCGGTTGCCGCCACCCCAGAACACCAGATACGTGACCCAGGTGATGGCTCCAGCTACGATCGCCGCGATTGTGCTGATCAGCGTATCCCGGTGTTTTATGTGGGAGAGTTCATGCGCGATCACGCCTTCGAGTTCTTCCTGAGAGAGCATGCGACGCAAGCCCTCTGTCACACAGACAGCGCTGTGATGTGGTCCCCGACCGGTCGCAAATGCATTGGGAGCCGGCGCCGGGGATATATACACCTTGGGCATGGGGAGTCGGGCACGCTCCGCCAGATGCCGAACCGTCTCCCACAGAGCTGGATCGTCTGATCTCGAAACCGCCTGCGCCCGCATGGTAGCCAGAGCTATTCTGTCACTGAAAAAGAAGGCGAAGAAGTTCAGGCCGGCCCCGATCGCCAGAGCGGGAAGCAACGCGGCCTGACCACCCAGTAGGTAACCGACAGCGAGACACAATCCCATTAGCAGGGACAACAGCAACGTTGTCTTCAGGTTATTCCAGATTCCGTCCATCTTTGCCGTCCTCAACTCAACGGTTCAATGTTCTGCCTATTTCTTGGCCTCATGGTGCTCCACCACCACCACGTCAACATACGCCACAACTGTGGATCTTGTTTGCAAAACGCGTACCAGGCGTCTACGCCTACTCATAAGCGGCGCTGGGGGAACCCTATACGAAAACAGAGCTTTCAGAAGCTCCCCCTGCCCCTGCCATTCTGACAGGATTACCAGACTATATTCAGATTCTTCTGCGACAGGGCTGATTTCTGTTGAATGACTGGGTCCATCATGCCGATGAAACTTCTTGGCCATTTGGCTCCGCCCCCCGCGTCTTTGGACCTGCCGGTTTCACGCGGGGGTTTCTTCTTGCCCTGCGAGCCTTGTTCTTTCCGCTATGTCCCGCCCAAAAGTGCATCTTTTTCTTGCTTTGCCTACCGTTAGGGGATATAATCGAAGGCAAGATTGCAGGGAGGCGCAGACGTTCGCAAAAATTCAGATCGGGTAATCAGGCCCCCGCCAGGGATCCGCCCTCTGTACCTCCTTGGGGCTCGCGGGGGCTTCTTCTTGTCTTGACTCCCCCCCGGTGTCTGTTCCCGTGCTCATGGATAGCGTATATTTCCCTGGCGTTACCGGTCCTTATGGTCTACAATAAGACTATCTGAGAGCAGGGAAGCCTGAGGCTCATGGAGATCCTGGGCAGTCAGGGACGGCTATGGGGCATCGCCGTAGCCGGATTACACCTTTCCGAAGAGCCGCAGGGACGCGGGGCGGTGCCCTCTGTTTCCCACATACAGCGCTCACATGGGGGGACGCTTGCGGTGGTCCGAGACCGCAGGTTTCCGGCAAAGCCGAGGCGTCTCC